>Ga0172372_10007522_pt1 | contig 14602 bp, 6 predicted proteins | sample LakKiv5m_2_FD_114544 | JGI IMG/M metagenome (GOLD analysis project Ga0172372, IMG submission 114544) | Freshwater microbial communities from Kabuno Bay, South-Kivu, Congo - kab_092012_9.5m | ecosystem: Environmental > Aquatic > Freshwater > Lake | place: Democratic Republic of the Congo...
TATCACATTAAAGTTGTCGTCGTGAATATTCACAGTCGTCAAGTGAATAGTTGAGAGATTTTGATTGTGAGGAAGTGAATCGGGTGGGTATGACTTGTATGTCTTGTTAGAAGACGACATAAACTCACCTAAATTGACAGGCACATTGAGCACAAGTGTGTGCAGCTGTTGCTCGCCTCTGAACTTTAGATCGATCTTATCTTTGCAGAAGTAGGGAAGATTTGGCGACTTGATCACTGCGATGCCCTCTTCGTAGAGTATCGTTCCAATATTATTCCACTCTGCTTGTGTAGTTAAACAGTCCGCTCTAAACAGACCACCTCTTCCGTTATCTTTCACATTGATCTTGATGTCTCCACTCGATCCTGTGAGATTCTCATCGTAGAGGTGAAAAGATCTTGGGTGAATCTTGGATCCGTAATAGATGTTAGAGATATCAATGATTGAGATCTCATTTGAGCTGACATCTCGTGTTCTCTGAGCGATAGTTAGAACAGCTCCGGGTGCGACTCCTGGATTATCAGGAGAAGAACCTGCGATCTGGTCAAAGATCGATCCAGATGTGAAAGTGAGGCCCGGAAACAGAGAAGATGTGGGAACTAAGTTCTCTAACGATATGATTGAGTAGTCGGATGCCCTTCCCGATTTCTTGAACATTACACTTGAAGACACTGATGATTTTTCAAGTAGATTATATCTCGGTGTGTGCAACCCGTTGTCATTTGGGAGAATAGACAAGAGACGCTTAACATTCGAGCCCGTGTCGTATGTAAAGTTATCAGCTCTTATGTTTTGAACAGTCGTGTTTATTGTCTGAGGAAAGAGGCCTAGCAGACGAGGTTGTGTCATATTGACAAAATCTAAGACATAGTTCTCAAGATTTGTGTCTTTACCACCCACACCGAACGAGTATTGAACATTAAAAGGATCTGCTGTTGTGCTTGAGATTGTCTGAAAAGGTGTGGTCAGAACATCTCTCTGCGAAGACGAGGGCAAGAAATACACAGGAACATAGAATATCATATCATCAGTTGTGATAGGGCTTTCTTTGGAGATATTCTTGTGCCTACTCAGTGTCTTGTCAATGTATTTGTTGTAGATTCTGATGTCGTGTATCTCAGCATTGAGAGGATGACTAAACTCTTGCGCGCCTCTTGAGAAGAGTCGATCTGCAGAGACGCCACCAGGAACATAACCCTCACTGACAGAATCTCCTGAAGAGTTCTTCGGGTCATTTGTCACAAGCCCATCCATCAATGCGTGATTATTGTCGTAATAGTTTCCTAAGCATAAGAAACCGGGGCTCTTGAGCGGATTTGCGCTCAGCGATGATGAGGGCACATAAAAGTCAGTTCTCTGATTATCAACAAATATTGAACCTGACGAGTTGTTGCTGCTATTCGACCATGTGATAAACACATTGTGCCAGTGATTTTTCTTCAAGACATGTGAAGAAGTAAAAATCAAATCGTTTGGATAAGAGCCCGCAGGAGAGTTTTGATTTACTAACGAAGGTGCCAAGTCAGCACTCTGGCTTAGCTGTAAAAGTATCTTAAACTCGTCTTCTGCACCAAACTCATCTATGGAAGATCCAGACACGAGTGACACACACACAGATGACGACAAGTGGAGAACTGTCCCAGCACGATAATCACGAGAAGATTTAGAATACCTCGGGTTGATCCAAAAGTTTATGGAAAAACTTTGAGGGAGATCGTAAGATCCGCTTGGATTTGAGTATAAAAGTGCAGAGCCAGTCGGAATAGTGTCGTTATCAAAAAAGTTTAAAGTGTTATAGTTCGTATACCAGAAACCGCAGTTGTCATATTTGTGCTGATGATAGGGCATGAGCAGCTTTCGTATGACATTCTTTTCTGTCGTGTTCTTATTAAACTTAAAAGGAGGACTGAACTGAAAGACATCAAGCTGCTTATCATAACGAACATCTTTGGGAGCGTCATCAATCAAACTTAAATAAGTGCTTAAGGCAGCGTTCACATCAGTTTGACCAGCAGCAGCTCTATTTTTGGCAGTTTCAAAAGCAAGTGCTCTAACAAAGCTATCTTCATTAAGTTTATGGATACCACTCACACCGTCAGTGGCATCTTTTAAGAGGTTGTAAGACGCATCTTGAAGATTGATAATCTGCTTAAACGCAGGTGATCTCACAGGACTGACGTATTGAGATCCTGTGACACCCCCTCCGACTGATGAAGATATAAAATGAACTTGAGGTCTCAGAAGGACTGACACATTCTCTAAGTTTTTTCTTCCAAGTCTAATAAACGACATAAGAACCTCATTTTAGAAGTCTAATCTAACTCTAAAAGTGAGATCCTTTTCGTCATTTTTCTCAACGGGTCTTGAGAGCTTTGCAGTTGCGAGGAGCTCTTCATTCGCATCATACAGACCGATCGATGTGACGAACGAGAATGACTTCTGAGTTCCTGCTTCTGACTCATCAATAACAAGTATTCTGCCTTCTGAATCTGTGTAGGAAGGATTTGAAGAGTAGTTAAACTCATCAGCAGTTGCTCTGCAGAACACGAGAGTTGAGTTTATCTGTGTGTTATTTTGGAAAGTTAAGAATGTATTGCTTCCTGAACCAAATCTCGATGTCGCTATGTGATCTACAATCTGATCAATCGAAGCTGACGCCACAAAGTGTGGGACAAATGAAGCGCTGATAGGTGTCAAAGCAACTGAACCAACTGATTGTATTGAGCCTGTCATTACCTGATTTGATTTGAGCGCCTTCTCTAAGTCGATCACAGCAATACCTTTCTGATAAAACATGAGACCAACTGTCTGTGATGTGTTGCTTGCTAAGACAATGTTCCCAACATCACCACCAAACTGTGATCTCTCAAGACTTGAAGCGGCGCCTACATCTGTAAAGATCACAGATCCTGAGCTTGGATTTGTTGCAGTTATGTCAATATTTGTCGGATGAGCCTCAGAAGAATCTCCTGCTGATGAAGATTGAAAGAATCTCATCGCAAAAGTTTCACGCTTGACACCGTCTCTCGTAAAGAGTCGTTTAAAGCATAAGAAAAGTGCATTGTCAATATCATCAGCAGAACTTACACTTGAGAAAGGCGCTCTAAATCTACCACTTGCATCGCCAAGAAGTGTCTGTGCAAACTGTCTATAGATATTAACTTTTTCTCTCATCATAAGAGAGGAAGAGTTAAAAAGAAGTTTCCCATTTGTATCTATTCCTGTAGATGCAGATGCAACTGTATCTGATCCAGAGAACAGTCCGAAAGTCATGTCAAAAATTTCATTTGCTGTCTGAAGTGTATGGTTTTGGTCAAAAACTGTCTGAAATAGTGAGGAAGTGACAGCGTTTCCGCCAGAAGAAGTCACGAAAACTTGAAACTTCTTTCGGGTTGCTGATCCTGACACATCTTCTTCAACGAAATCCACTAACTGATTAAGTGTGGTTCGAGTTGTCTTGATGTCTGCACTTGATATTGTCTTATATGTCGCCATTTTTTCCTCTTACTATGAGATCTGGAGTTCGATATTTTTAGTCAGACCAGAGTTTATGCCTGTCACTTTTAAGAAAGATCTGATGTAAGATCCTCCCGAAACGCTGTAAGTGCTAAAAGTTGAATCTGAAAAACTTTTGAGACTTAGATTTATTTGTGCAGTGATAGCATTACCAGTAGTGCTAGTTGATACAGGTATTCTGTAAATAGCAGTATTGTCTGTATAGATGATATCGGGTTGCTCTCCAACTATTCTAAAAAATAGATTATTTAGCTCTACTCTAAACTCTCCGTCTAAAATATCTGGTTCTATTCCCACACCAGTCTTTGAACTTATGGTTGCCGAAACTGTCTGAGATGTGAGGTTGGTTCTGGTAAAAGACACAGAAGTGCTTGTCAAATCTGTTGATCCTAAACTCATCTCTAAGACAGGAAGGTGAGTTAAAAACTCATTTGAGATGCTCAACAACTTGTGCTTGAGACCTAAGCTGCCTGCTGTGAAAGCTTCGAGAATAGGTGTGTTTTTCTCAATCTTCTCACGGCCTACTGTTCTACCAAACTGCTGTATTATCGAATAATCGACTTCATCGTCTGCCAAAGCAAATTGAAATATTTGAAAAGAACCGTCATTTCTTGCAAGTGCTCTTCTACCGACATCTGTCAGGACTGCATCAACAATGATGTTGTTAGTGCTGTGATCTAAAAAACCCATTATGACTCCTTAATGTTAAATATTACTCTAAAAAAAAATATTGTAATCCACTTAAAATGTTTTTACTATTTAAGACTGAATAACGCCTCTCGTTGGATCACCACTAAAGTTAGCAATCCTCACATTTAAAATCTTATCTTTTTGATTATCGATATTGATCATGTGTATCTTGTACGTGTCTTTATTTGGATCAATTCTTAAAAAGTTAAGATCTTTGATCACGTTTGGATTTTTGTCTACAAACTGAGTCACTTTGAAGTATTCTGGATCTAAAAAGACCTTCATTCTACTGTAGCCACTTATTTTGATCGCATCTTCGAAAGCGTCGTTATTTAAGAAAATGTTAGGGTAAGGTTTGGGCGCGTTTGGATAGCTTACTAAAATGTTGTTAACTTTATTCAATCTACTATCATAGACAAATCTCATCTGTGTGCTCAGATTTGAAGAAAGTCCGTGAGCATCGACACAAGCAACAGCGTAGATAGGTTTTTCTCCCTCCTTCCAAGTGTTATCAACAAAATTAATTTTTGGATTTTCAAATCTGTAAAGATTCTGTGTTGATGCAATTTCTGCGACAGACGTTCTTATCGTCGAATTGTCAAAATCATACTCAGCAAGCAGTGTGAAAGGCTGACTTACATTAAGACGCTTAAATATTTGAAATCTCTTAATGTCGCGTTGTGGATTGATTGGAAATTGCCAATTTACTCTTGGCTTTCGCGTCTTGTAATCAAAACTAATCCGGATACACTCAGGATGAGGAGGTGGAGTGTCTTCAATACAATTAACAGAAGCTATTTTTCCCTGAGATGCGACCAGAAAAATAGCAATTCCATGATAGTCATTTGCTGGTCTTAAACGATCTCTCACGTCAACGACTGATTCAACATAATAAATTGATCTTATCTCATAAGCGTAGACACCTCCGTATCTAACATCTCTATCGATAATGTAAAGTCCGTCTGGATTATCAGATATTATTTTGCCTCGCTCTTCATACAAGCCGTTTCCTATTATCTCTAATTTTGTGATAACATAACCCGCATGCTTGATAATAGGATAGTTGTCAGAGTTGTTTCTGCTTGAAGAAGGTCTTAATGCTATCGGCACTACTGATGATGAATAATCATTCTCTGATATTTTATTAGAAGAGTTTGATTCGATTGAATTGTTTTGAATCTCTCTTGATCGAGATTTAAGTTCTGAAAACTCATCTTGAAAGACACTATCTGGAATTCTTATGGCCGCCTGAATTGCTTGATCAAATATCAATTTATTTATTTGAATAGAAAAATTTTGTCTTGAGACAAGATCGTCAGCAGATTCAGCGTCTTCAGGTCTGATGTCGGTTCTGGCCAACTTATAACCCTTTGATTGCATTGATTTAATTGCAGAAACAATTAATTCTTTTTCTCTTCCTGTCAATCGACCGTCTGAGTTTGTATCGAGTAAATTTTTATAATCATCTGTGCTAGATCTATTGAAAACTGCTTGGTCAGTAAAAACGACCGCACCGTCAAAAATTGAGTATAGATGTTTTTCTTTGAGCGTGTCAACTAGCTCAAAGGTTAAAAAATCGCTGCTATTAGAACCCCCTTCGACAACAATCTTGTCTATGTTTTCAGATAGGATTCTTGAATTTCTTAATTCTCCGACAACACCCGTACGAATAGGTGGCTTAAATTGAAATTTGACATAACGAGGCAGTCTTTCATTTTTTTCTTCAAAAAATATCTCTTCTGTTCTAGAAATAGAGACATCGATTGGGCGAGAACTGTTATTAAAGACTTCTCTTTCGTTAGCAGTGAAAAAATTATAGATAAATTTGGCTTTAAAATCTTTGACTTCGGGAACATCAATTCTAATAGAAGGCGATGATGGAAAACTATCAAGTGCAAGAGCAGTTGTTTGTCCGAACAAAGATTTGGAGACAGTGTCAATACCAGAAAGTTCTTGTGATTCGTACTGAATTTTTGATGTCGATGTCAAGCAGTGTTCCTTGGCAAGATTGTTATCGTCACATAAATATTGAATATCTCTGGAAAAGACTGTGCACACTGATCTTTATACTTATTTTTTACATTTGTTCCTCGAATTGAGTCTTTAAAATCGTATCTGCATATTTGTGACGTGTATGAAAAATTAGGATCGACTTTAAACAAGTCATTAAATTCTAAGTCATATACGGGTGTATAGAGTATGAAATCTTTCTCGTTTAAAAATATTGAGAGAACTCTGTCAAATTTTTTAGGATAGAGAACTCTCTTGAGCTTATCATTGAGTGCGTATGCAGGATGTGCACTGATTATTTTAATATTTCTAAATAACTCACTTGATAAAACTTGATTAACATTTGCAGCGGGGTATAACTGTCGCAGTTGATCGATTAATGTATCGTAATCTTGTTGTATTGTTGCATCTGCTCCTGCAACACCACCAACGACAACACCCGTGGGTGTAATGATAGGTTCAAGTGAGAAATTGTATTCATTCAAATCCAATCCGGTAGAAAGTCTGTAATATTCTTTGAGTGCGTAATCGTTAATGTGATTGATTAAGATTTTTTCATCTAAATAGCGTTTAAGACTTGAACCTAAAGTCTTAACTGATCTAAAACTATCAACAAAGTTTTGAGAATCGTTCCTTGTTGTCTCTGAATCTCCACGATTGTAATCTGACCATTCTGTAAACTCAATGTTATTGACAATATCAGCAAAATTCCAAGTATCTGTAAAGTTCTTAATGTGATTTAAGGGAGATCCTTTTTCATCATAATCAATTACTTGCAGATCTGAATCAAATAGAAAAGTCTTAGGATACACCATTAATGTATCTATCACACTTGTTTTAAAGACGTTAACACAGAATCTGGTTGACTCGAGAAGATTAGGATCACCAGTTTTTTTATACGCTTCAAACCTAAGCGTATTGAGCAAAGAATTGGTGATGCCTACATTGCAGACATTTTTATTTCCTCTTCTTTCACTTTCAAGGAATCCATAATTCGAGTTGCTCAAAATTTTTGTAATCAATTTTGTTTTATTTAAATCAAAATGATCTTCTTTTGTAAAAGAATACTGCTCAGACTTCTTCAAAGTGTTGATGTAAGATTTATACATCTGCCCTACACTTTCTCTGGTAAGAAGTCCAGTTATACTATCAAAAGCTTTGACCTTGGAATGCTTTAAGACATCGATAGAAAGCTTTCCTCTATTTGATCCGTCGCCTGTATTGACAAAACTTGTTATTCTTTTTTGTATAGAAGAGAGCATTCTTGCGTGATAGAAGGGTGCGAGTGCAGATTCAGCAATATTTTTACATTTTTTATTGATGAGATCTCCTACTTTTTCTAATGCTGAGTATGTGTCTTGATACGCTAATTGTTTAGAGACAGGCCAAGTTCTAGCCACAGGAACTAGACCTAAAGTTGCATTCACACCTCTGCTGTAATCATTTAAAGCATTAGCTATTCCACTCACTTCAGCATTATTAATGAAGAAAGTATATAATGAATAGGCTTCTATTTGACCATTATCATTACCGATTTCAAATCTTACATTTCTTTTGAGCAAATACGCAATAAAACCATAAAGAATAAGAAGTCTGTGATGATCTGAAAGTTTAAAAGTAGAACCTTGTATGTCAAAACTTCTGTTTAATCTTCCGGAGTTCAAAGTTTGGAAATCATTTGATCGTCTGCTATTAAAAATGTTAACTTGATCTTCGGTCAACAGACCTGATTTCACAAAGTGTTTGTTATCAATAAAATTTTTGAGTGAAGAGCAAAGTGATGTCGAGTAGTGAACGCCTCTTTCAAGTCGTTCTTCTTCGGGAGTGAGTCCACCGCTCTCAGGTCTTCTATACCATTCATATTCAACCCAATCGTAATCTGTTTCTTCGTATTCAGTTCCTTTGTTAAAGGTTTTTACAGGATATCCTCTAAGGTCTTCTCCATAAAAAGTTCTAAAATGCTTTCTTTTTTTAACATATTCTTTGTTGTCAATAGCTGTATAACTGGTTCCGGCCAATGTTCGATAAGCGTCTCTAGCTTCTTTAGAAATTTTAGACGAATCAATTCCAAGTCTTTCTACTAAAAATGAAGTAATAATGCTATTATTGTTGTATCTCATTGCTCTTCTAGCACCTTGCTCAGTTGAAAGATCAGTGTCGTCATCACCGACGCCCCCTATGCTGTCAGTTCTTGAAGCAAAGTAAGTAGACTTAAATATCTTTATTAATCCCTCAAAGTCTTCTGCACACTCGATTAAAAGTCCAAGATTAAAAGCGCTGACTCCTGAAAATAAGTCACTTGCCACGTCTTCGCAAATCTTTTTAAATGATTCGACAGCATAGTCAGGTCTCGTAAGCTCATAAACAGTCTCTGCATAAGCAGTTGCAAATTTTTCATATTTCGATGCAAAATCCTTAAAATCTTTAAAAGTTGAGTCACCTCTCTGAAGTGCGAAATCAAAAAAGTACTCTGGGCCTGTTATGTATTGTCCGCTACTGACATTGTCAGTTGATTCTAGAGGTAAATATTTTTGTCCTCCTCCCGCGTCTTTCAAACCAAGAAATTTTAAAACAGGTGAATTTGGATTTTCTAGATCGTACTCATATTTTGTTGTTGTCAAAGATGAAATATTATCAATGCTTAAAAATTTTTTATAAAATGTATCAATATCTTGAATTTCACCGCTGTTTTGGCTTCCCATCGATCTAAAGACTTTATTTTTATCGCTCGTGATGAAACCAGCTATTGAAAAAAGATCATTTAGATGACATCCTGCTAAGAGATTACCAAAAAAATCAAGATCACTTAGATTGCTACTATCTGGGAAATACCCTTTCATCTGATTTAAAGTGTCTGCGTTTAACTGATTAATCGGATCAGAACCAGCAGCACGCTCAGCAGCAGTTTCAAAGGTTGAGACATAAGAATAGACGTCGCGCACCAAGCTTTGAACATAAGTCTGTGATAACCTTGTCAGTGCATTATTGAGTGCGCTTTTTCCTCCTGAATTAAAGATAGGAAACTCTCCGATTGAAGTTGAAGGTTCAGAAGCATCTCCGATTGTGAGACCATAAAGACGTGTCTCACTTGCACCAAATAAAAATGTTTGAATGACCAAAGTTAAATCAGGTGTATTACCTGAGACACTTACATTCATTAATTTTTTTAATTCATTTAATATTGAAAAACTTTGTCTTGTTGCCTCGTCATAACCACCGTCCCAGCTCGGTAAAGGAAGTGCCACATCTTGCAGTTTCTTAACAGATGAAGGTAGTGTACCTATCGTGCCTAAATCACTCAATACAGCGTCATCTTCTCCAAAAATTGACCAAGTCTTAAGTCCTGAATCTTTAATCTTGAGAAGACCGCTGAGATATTTGATCATATCGAAAACTAATATGTCCAAAATTGCATACTCAATTAGTGATCTCACAAATGGATCATTAGATTTTTGTCTTAAAATAGTTCCTATTTTTTGCTCATCGACAAAATTATTTTTCTGATTTTTAAAACTTTGACTCACAGAAGATCTTGCATTATTTGCTACTGTTGTGCCTGCAAAATTTGTATCTTTTTTAGTTTGCTTAATTTTAGATGCTTTAAACTCGCCAGCATTAGTGTCTCTAACAGAGAGTCTAGAGATAAACTGAATAGTTGCACTGACAGTTTCTGCTAGAGTGGGTCTAATTAAATTTTCTAATTCTGTCTGAAGGATTTTTCTAACTGATTCTAAAAATTCATTGAGATCGAAACCTTTTGCATTTCTTAATAAGTTTTCTGCTGAGTTGAGCGTTGCGAGTCTTATCTGTCTGTGAATCTCAAATAGGCTCACTATCGATCTGTACTTTTCAATAGAGTTATCACCTACATCAACACCGCTATCACTGGCAGTGATTGATTCTCCATCACTTAGTGGTATAAATTCTGTGTTCGCAACGATGACCGGTCTAAGCGGGTTTAATCCTTGACTGACTAATCGTCTAGTTCTCTCAGATGTATCAGGATTCGAGAGCGTCGTCTTGTTCTCTTCTCTTTGATTTTCTTTTAGAGGAGGAAGTGGGCTTACTATAGGTTGAGGTGTGAGTCTCTTGTTTGTTAAAGAAAAACTTGATCTTTGCGGTTTAATGCTCATGCGTCGCCTTCTAGTAGAATTGATCCTATCGGAGAGGGCCCTTTAATAAGACCAGATCTTGTAATACCAAACAGGTAATAATTAACCAACCCGATGTTTGTGTCTAACATTGATAAATATGTGTATCTCAAATTTCCTGTTTGCTGATTTAAATTTATACTAAGGTCCTTACTGTGAATCGCTCCGTCTATAAAGACGTCTGAGTCTTTGTTAAATCTCTTGACGACCACATAGAAATCAAAAAGCGCATTTTCTGGGCCTATGGAAAAATTTAACTCAACCATTCGCTTAGGGACATAGTTTTTATTTAGTAAGTTTCTATCTAATATTCTAATGATACTTGCAGTAGGTGTTAACAGAGCAAGATTACCTTCAGAACTTAAGATCAGACTCGGATCAATTTGTGTGTATTTGATATCACCTGTTAAACCTTCCAAAAAGACATCATTTTTATTTTTTTCAACAAAAGCCCGACTTGAAGAAATTAATCCTTTCGGCCCTCTAATGCTTGCAAATTTTGATCCAACTTTAGAAACAATTGATCTATTTTTAATGCTTTGTGCCGAGACAATTTGTCTATTGAGCGTTGATTTTGTGCTTGGGTTTTGAAAGACTTTGTTTTCTATCGCTGCATATGCTTTATCAAGTATTTGTGCTGGAGGAATAATAAATGGATCAAATTTATAAATCTGCCTCTCAAAGGCAGGAGGCTCATCACTAAAAATGACTCTGTAAGTTTTAGGTATGTCAGTTGAAGAAGTCGCATTACTATTTTCCTGCTTAAATCCTCTGAATGATCCCACGAAGATATTCTCACCTGAGTCTGCGTTTATTCTATGAACTCTAACCCCATAAATAAGATTTGATGCGTCTTTAATAGACGAGAGATCAAATAGACTTCTGTTATCTCCAAAAATTGCTCCGATAATTTTATCTACATCATCTTCGTTTCTTTGTAATGTGATCTCAAAATTGATTTCTCGACCTCGATCTTCTCTACTTGTCTTAGATTGATTAACTTTATCATTTTGTCGAGAACTATTTTGAACTTTATATTGAATTCCTACTGATACCAAATCTTCTGGCAGCATCATCTTTTCTAAAAATTTAGTCCCAGAAATATGTGAGTGTCCTGACTTGTTAAACAATAAAACGCCATACTCGTAGATTGTGCCCTCTTCAACGTCGTCATCTTCGAAATTAAAGACTCTACTTTCATCTTCAGGATTAATAAAAATCTTAGAATAATTAACAAGTTGACCTGATGTATCTGAAATGTATTTGAGTGTCTCAAAGTCGTTTCCTCTAGTTGTTCCAGAAGCTGTTCTTTTAACAGGTAAGATTGCTCTGACATCTTCTGAGAGATCTTTGACAAAGAGAATTAAAGATTTATTCAAGTTATTTTGTGTGACATAAATCGTGCAAGACATCTGCTCTTCGGCGACAACAAGACTTGAGACGCTTGAAGATTTAGTGTTGCTAATCTCTCGACTTCCAAAAAGAGGTGTCACTCTTTGAAAGACATTTTTTGTCTTTGAAATTGTTGGAGAAGATGAGTTTGTATTACTAAGACGACCGTCAGTCACAGTTACATCACTATTCGAATCAATGATCACATTTTTAATTGAAGTTGTAAAAAAAGTTTTTTTGTAATTTTGTGAATTTGAATAGGCTTTTTGATACAAGTTGAATCTGTTGGTCTGAGTTTCTCTATTGTTAATTTTTGTTTTGACACTTCCTCGATGGAGTCTTACCGTTCCTAGATCAAAGTCGAGAGGAGGGTTTAGTCCAGTGGCGAAGAGAGAGTCAAGGGAAAAGCTGATTCCAGACGAATCAATTTTTTTATTAGATCTATCAAAAGCAAAAAATATAAAGTGAAGTAATCCAGACGATGCAAATTTCTTTAGTTTGTTTCTGCTTAGTTCGAACGTTGTCTTACAAAATCTATTTCTATTGCTGACGTTTTGTGTGACGATATCAAATCCTAAATCTTCGTTTTGAGGTATTGATAGAGATTCTCTTGCAAATGATTTGAATTTTCTTCGAAAATCTTCTTTTCTATTTTTTAAAATAGAAATCGAACCACTTTGTTTTCGCTCAATGGTGTTATTCACATCAGTGTCTGTAAAGTAAGAAATAGGATCTATTCCTTTTTTAACATTATCAAAAAATACATTCTTAAAATAGTTAATGCCTGGAATAGATTGGTCTCTATCTCTAATTAAACTTTCAAGATTAACTTTTTTAACAGTTCCCTTTTTCTGCCTGAGAACGCTATTTCTGGTTCTGTCTATTCTAAAAATTTTTCGTGTCCCAAAAAGCTCTTCATCAGTCTGTTTTGACCCTTGAATATTTTTAATTCTTAGAGGCTTTAAAAATTGATTGACATCTATCTTAGTCATAAATTTTAAATCTCTAAACTTTTCATCAACAGATTGCTGACTTATTCTATTGAGGTCAAAAATCACATCGGATAGATCAGAAGCAATATCTAGTTTTGATTTCCCTCTTTGAGAATCGTCATTTAATTTTTGTCTAATTGCAGCGTCAGATGGATCTTTGTCTGTCAAGAGTGATTTTTTTTGTGTGCCTTTAGAGTCGAAAGACTCTAAAAATGGGCTTCTCCTTCTATTCAAAAAATCATAACTCACACTAGATAAGAATATCTTAATGCTGTCAATATCTTCTTCGAGTAAAACTCTTTGATCTAAGAGACAACCTAGTTCAATTGTTAAAATTTCTTCACCTGCTACTAATCTTTTATTGATTATTCTCGGTGATGTATCAAAACCGTTTTCGGCGACAAAAATATTCTTATTTTTAACATAAACTGTCATGATTTACTCGAATATTATTGTGAAAATATTGACAAATGTCGGTGTGTTAAAGTCATCGAAATAAACTTTACCCACATAAAAGACTCTTTTTTCTGGATAAAATTTATTGCTTGAATCATTAAAAGATCCTGCGTCAATAATATCAAGCTTATTTAGCATAGAGTCTGGACCGTCTTCAAATATTTGCATTATTAAGTTATTATCTCTTGAAGTCTTGGAAAAATAGATAGTTTTAAACTCTTTAAGTGTGTTTAGATAGGGAGACGCTAGAGATTTTCTGTTTAGAACATCAAACTCACCAACTTTGTCAGATCTGTAATCAGAAAAAATTTTAGTCAAAGATGAAAAAAGTCCATCTTCTGGTATTTCTCTAAAGCTTTCTGCTCCTAAAGATTTTTTAATGTCTTCCAAAGTCTCTCTCTTGAGACTTCTAATATCTTCGTAAGATCCGTAATTAGACCCATCAACATTAACTGGAGGTAAGAAGCTAAAGTTTGGCAAGTGAGTGAGTCTAGAGTCTAAAAAGAAAGGTTCTGCATCGTTCACATTAATTTTTTCTCTATCAGGACCCAAAGGAAAAGGAACACTGTTCGATATTGAAAAATTAATTCTTTCAGTGCTCAGCTCAAACTCATTATTTTCAGGTCTATCTTCAAATGTGCTCAGCGTCTGCAGCGCTTTGAAGTGATCTGTGAAAGATTTAAATAGTGATTCAGAAGTTGAGCTAAAAGCTGACCCGGTCACTGCTGAAAGTTTAAGTCTGTTTGTGGCGGTTGCATCTTTATCGAAGATGTCATTCCCGACGATGCTTCCTGTGGGTGAAAAATTAAACTCAATTAGACGACCGCTATCATCTTTTTCTAAGACGATGACCTCATTATGAGATCCCATAGCTTGAAAGAATATTCTATTGCTGACATCATCAACCTCTAAAGGGTCATAAAATGTCTGATCGTCGCTGACTGACGCATACTCTGCGCGAAGGCGACCAGTTGAGATCTGGCGTTTGCCCTCTTGCGTCACGATCATGTCGATAAATCGTGTCTTGCTGTCTAATATTCCTGCCATTTGTATCCTTTTACTAATAATTATGGTTTATCGTAAAAAGCGCCAGTCAAAACTGAATTAATTGTCTTATTGACAGCATCAGAAGGGGTCGATTCAGAATAAATTGATCCTGCCAAAGTGTCTGATGAACCTGAGACGAAGGTAATCTTAACAGGTGACTCAAGTGCACCTCCTGTAAAAGTATCTAAAAATCCAACATTGCTTGTCGTTTTTATATCTTGGACCGTCTTTCCATCTTTACCTTGCTCTAAAAGATTGATTCGCTGGCCGTATTTTTTAGTGCTCAGATAATACTTCGGTCTAATCGAACCCCCTTCCGTTTGCATTGTTCCAAAATTACTATTTGCA
>Ga0172372_10007524_pt1 | contig 14601 bp, 16 predicted proteins | sample LakKiv5m_2_FD_114544 | JGI IMG/M metagenome (GOLD analysis project Ga0172372, IMG submission 114544) | Freshwater microbial communities from Kabuno Bay, South-Kivu, Congo - kab_092012_9.5m | ecosystem: Environmental > Aquatic > Freshwater > Lake | place: Democratic Republic of the Congo...
CCTTGCAAAAAGCCAACATTTCAATCGAAGGCCTGAGCAGCAAAAGCTGGGATGTGTTTGCCCAACCCGATGCACCGCACATGGACTTGGTCATCACGGTGTGCGACAACGCTGCCGGTGAGGTCTGTCCCTATTGGCCCGGTCAACCGGCCACCGCGCACTGGGGCTATGCCGACCCCTCCGCAGGCGAGGGCAGTGACGAGGAAAAGATGGAAGCGTTCAAACAAACCATGCATATGATCAAGCGCCGCCTGGACATCTTCACCAGCCTGCCGCTGACCAGTTTGAGCAAAATGGCTTTGGAAAAATCAGCTCGCGACCTGGACCAATCATGAGCCACGGGCAACGCTATTTCGCCGAGTTGATCGGCACGGCGGCACTGCTGTGCGCCGTGATTGGCTCGGGCATCATGGCCGAGCAATTGGCGGGTGGCAACATGGCCGTGGCCTTGTTGGCCAACACCTTGGCCACCGTGTTTGCGCTGTATGTCCTGATTGAAGCCTTGGGGCCGTTGAGTGGCGCACATTTCAACCCCGTGGTGTCATTGGTGATGGCCTGGCGCAAAGACTTGGCCCCTCATCTCCTGCCGGGCTATGTGCTAGCGCAACTCTTCGGGGCCGCCTTGGGGGCGTGGTTGGCCCATGCCATGTTTGAGCTTGAAATTTTGCAATGGTCAGTGAAGGTGCGAACAGGGCCTGCGCAATGGCTGGCCGAAGCCGTGGCCACTGCCGGTTTGTTGTTCGTCATCTTGCGTGCACCCGCTGGCAAAGCCTCGGCCATGGTGGCTTGTTATATTGGTGCGGCTTATTGGTTCACCGCCAGCACCTCGTTTGCCAACCCAGCGGCGGCATTTGGGCGCATGTTCTCCAACACCTTTGCAGGCATTTCACCAGCCGACGTGCCTGCATTCATGGCGGCAGAGTTGGCTGGCGGTCTGTTGGGCTGGGGCTTGCACCATTGGCTTTTGTCTAAACACGATCAACACCATCACTGACGCTTCCACCACCACAAGCCCATGACCGACCAATCCTTGCCCCAGTTGGACGCAGACAGTTTCCAGACACCCCAGCTGCAGTTGCTGCGAAATGAAAACGCTTCAAGCCATGCGCCGCGCATATTGATGTTGTATGGCTCGTTGCGAGAGCGCTCCTACAGCAAGCTGCTCACCCTGGAAGCCGCACGTTTGTTGGAGCACATGGGCGCTGAAGTCCAGGTGTTCGATCCTTTGGGTTTGCCACAGCCCGACGCTGCGCCTGACAGCCATCCCAAAGTGCAAGAGCTGCGCCGTTTAGCGGCGTGGTCCGAGGGCATGGTTTGGTGCTCACCCGAACGACACGGCGCCATGACCGGCATCATGAAAAGCCAAATCGATTGGATTCCCTTGTCGGTGGGTGCGGTGCGGCCCACACAAGGCAAAACCTTGGCAGTCATGGAGGTGAGCGGCGGTTCGCAGTCGTTCAATGCGGTGAACCAAATGCGCATATTGGGGCGCTGGATGCGCATGTTGACCATCCCGAATCAAAGCTCGGTGGCCAAGGCGTTTTTGGAGTTTGAAGACAACGGCCGCATGAAGCCCTCGGCGTACTATGACCGCGTGGTGGATGTGATGGAAGAGTTGGTGAAATTCACCTTGCTCACGCGCGACGTGGTGCCTTATTTGGTAGACCGTTACAGCGAACGCAAAGAGTCTGCGCAAGCGCTTTCTGAGCGGGTGAATCAAAAAAGCCTTTGAAAATCTTCCGGTGTGTTGAGATTGCGAAACGCCAACGGGTCTTCGAACGGCACTTCAACGGTGTGATGCAGCGCAGTCCATGCGCCGATTTTTCTTCCACCCGCCGCTAAGAAGCTTTGCAAGCTGTCTTGCAGTGTCACTTTCAGGAGGCAAAACACAGGCTGGCGGCGCACCACACCATCCTCCTCGGGGGCCACGGCCATCGCCATATCAGCCGCTTGGTGTTGCACTGCCTGCATCAGTTTTTCAGCCAAATTCAGGGGGAAAAATGGCGTGTCACAGGGCACGGTCAGCAGATAGGGGTGCGGGCTATGCGTCATGCCCACCAGGAAGCCTGCCAAAGGCCCGGCAAAGCCGGCTTGCGCATCGGGCCACACATCGAAGCCCAAAGCTTGGTAATCGGTCAAATGCCGATTGGCATTGATGCAAATCGCATCAAGGGCCAGGCTTTGTGCTTGCAAGCGCCGGACTGCATGCTTTACCAGGCTTTGCCCTTGCAGCAGTTGCAAGCCTTTGTCCACGCCGTTCATGCGTGAACCTTGACCACCGGCCAACACCACCGCGCCGAGTTTCATGTCTTCATTCATTGAAGTTTTGCTTGCCATCATCTTGACATTATGTTGGTGAGCGGATCGCACCCTGATCACTGGGGTAAGTCCTAGGGTGGCTTGCTGGTGTAATCCTTGTTGGGTGAAGATTTTTCACCGATCAATGTCAAGGATGTGGAAATGCCCCAAGCAGGTTTGATGATGGAATTGCCTTTGATGCTCTCGGGCGTGCTGCAGCACGCCGAGGCGCAAAACGGCCAAATGGAGGTGGTGTCCCGCGAAACCCATGGGCCCTTGTTTCGCTACACCGTTGCCGATTGCGCCAAGCGGGCCCGTCAGTTGGCCAATGCCTTGGCCGGTTTGGGGTTGCAAGCGGGCGATGTGGTGGGCTCGATCGCTTGGAACAACCACCGGCATTTGCAGTCCTATTACGCGGTCTCGGGCAGTGGCATGGTGATGCACACCTGCAACCCGCGCCTGCACCCGGATCAACTCATCTACATCATCAACCATGCCGAAGACAAAGTGGTGTTGTTTGACACCACCTTCGCACCTTTGGTGAAAAGGATTGCAGCCCATTGCCCGCAGGTGTTGGCCTGGGTCTGCTTGGGCGATGCGGCCAGCACGGCGGCCCTGGAAGGCATCCCGCATTGGCATGCTTATGACACCCTGGTGGACCAGGCTTCAGACAAATTCGAGTGGCCGCAGTTTGACGAGCACACCGCCGCCGCGCTTTGCTACACCTCGGGCACGACGGGCAACCCCAAGGGCGTGATGTATTCGCACCGCGCGATTGTGCTGAGTACCATCACTTGTTGCATGCCCAGTTTGCTGTGTTTGTCTCCGCAAGAAACCATCTTGCCGGTGGTGCCCATGTTCCACATCAACGCCTGGTGCATTCCGTATGCCGCGTTTGTGGGCGGCGCCAAGCTGGTGCTGCCAGGACCGAAGTTGGATGGCGCGTCTTTGTATGAATTGATGGAGTCCGAGGGCGTGACCATCAGCGCAGGCGTGCCCACGATTTGGCAAGCCTTGCTGGCGCATGTCGAGCAACACAACTTGCGCTTTAGCACCATGCGCCGCACGGCGGTGGGCGGCTCGGCCATGCCCAAGGCCTTGATTGCCAAATTCATGGCGGTGTATCAGGTGGAGGTGCGCCACGGTTGGGGCATGACCGAAACCACGGCGGTGGCCACCATGGGCAGTTTGTCTCCCGCCCAGACCAAGCAAGCTGCGGCTGTGCAATACGACCACTTGGCCAAACAGGGCAAATCCGTGCATGGCGTGCGCATCAAACTGGTGGATGAAAACGGCCACGACATTCCACGCGATGGTCAGACCCAGGGCGAGTTGATGGTGCGCGGACACTGGATTTTGTCGTCTTATTTCAAGGGCGAAAAATCACCTTTGGTGAATGGCTGGTTTCCCACCGGCGACATCGCCACCATCGATGCGGATGGTGTGATGCACATCCGCGACCGCGTGAAGGACGTCATCAAAACCGGTGGCGAATGGATCAGCTCGATCGACTTGGAAAACGTGGCGTTGGAACATCCCGCAGTGGCCATGGCCGCAGTGATTGGCGTGGAAGACCCGAAGTGGGGGGAGCGGCCTTTGCTGTTTATCGTGTGCAAGCCCTCGGCCACGCTGGAGAGCGCCGACATTTTGGATTTTTTGGCCAGCAAAGTGGCCAAGTGGTGGGTGCCCGAGCGGGTGGTGTTCTTGGATGCATTGCCGCTGGGCGGCACCGGCAAGATTCAAAAATCCGAGTTGCGCAAGCTTTACCGATAAGGGCTTTGAAAAAACGTCAGGGAACACCATCGGGGTTCAGACCCCCGTATTCACCTGCCCTGCATACAGGCCTGCAGTTGCCTGACACTGGCCGCCACGTCCTCGGCCCCGGTGATGGCCCGCACAACCGCCACCGATCCCACACCCGTTTGCAGCACGGCCGGCATGGCGGCCAAGTCGATGCCGCCGATCGCCACCAAGGAGCGATGCCGCATCAAACGCGCGTATTGGTTCAAACGCCCCAAGCCTTGCGGCGCGGTTTCCATGCGTTTCAAGGTGGTGGGAAACACCGCGCCCAAGGCGATGTAGCTGGGTTCGAGCTGGGCCGCAAGCAGCATTTCCGCATAACCGTGACTGCTCAAGCCCAGCCGTAAACCGCTGGCGCGGATGCGTTCCAGCGGCGCGTCTTGCAAATCCTCTTGGCCCAAGTGCACGCCATAAGCCCCGGCCTCGATCGCGGCTTGCCAGTGGTCGTTGATGAACAACAAACTTTGGCTGCCCTGAACGGCTTTCACCGCCACTTGGACTTCGCGCTGCACCGCTTGGGCATCGTCCGACTTGAAGCGCAGTTGCACCGTGGGCACGCCCAGCGCCACCATGCGGGCCACCCAATCAGCACTGGGCAGCACAGCGTACAAGCCCAGTGATTGCGGGCAGCGGGCAAAAGCCTTGGCGCTGGGCTCGGTGGACAAGCCAAAGTCAACGGGTTCACAGGGCCAAGCAGCGGGGTCGAAGTTGCCGGTGCGCTGGGTTTGCGCGGCCCAGGCTTGGGCCACGCACTGGGCATCGTGCTCCAAAAAACCCAACAGTCGAGCGGCCATCAGGCCGGCGGCAACGCTGTCTTCAATGGGCAGGTGGTGCTGCACCTGCGCCAAGACGGGTGGGGTGCCGATTTGCAAGCTGCTGTGCAACTGCGCGATGTGTTGAGCCAGTTCAATGCGGTTCATGCGTGGTGCCAAAAAGGAGTGCCCAACACGGGGGTGCTGGCTTGGGCGGTTTCTTGGGGCTGCATGGCCCCCGACAGGAAGGCGGCGCGTCCGGCTTTCGCCGCGTTGGCAAAGGCTTCGGCCATGGCGGCTGGCTGCGTGGCCAAGGCCACGGCGGTGTTGAGCAGCACCGCGTCATAGCCCCATTCCATCACTTGGCAAGCATGCGAGGGCAGACCCAAGCCTGCGTCCACGATCAGTGGCACCTTCAGGCGTTCCCGCAGCAATTGCATGGCGTAAGGGTTGATCGGGCCCTTGCCGGTGCCAATCGGCGCGGCCCAGGGCATGACGGCTTGGCAGCCCACATCCACCAAGCGCTGGCACAGCACCAGGTCTTCGGTGCAATAGGGCAGCACCTTGAACCCGGCTTTGATCAGCCGCTCGGCGGTCTCGGGCAGCTTCAAGGTGTCGGGCTGCAAGGTGTAGTCGTCGCCCATCAGCTCCAGTTTCAACCAATCGGTTTCAAACACTTCGCGAGCCATCTCGGCGGTGGTCAACACCTCTTGCATGCTGTGACAACCCGCGGTGTTGGGCAGCACCGGCACTTTCAGTTCTTTGAGCAAGTTGAAAAATTCGGGCGAGGTTTTGGCGTGGGCGGTTTGTCGTCGCAGCGAGGCGGTCAGCATGGCCGGTTTTGCCAAACGCACCGCGTCGGCCAGCACCTGCGGCGAGGGATAGCGTGAGGTGCCCAGCAGCAGCCGGCTGGCGAAGCTTTCGCCGTACAAAACCAAGGGATCGTTGGTGGGGGTCATGGGCTCATCCTCCGGTGATGGGTGCGATCAATTCCACCTGGTCGTTGGCCGACAGCAGGTGGGTGGCGTACTGGCTGCGCGGCACAAACTGCAAATTCACGGCTGCGGCAAATGGCGGCGTCACGCCAGCGGCGCGAATAGCGTCTTGCAAACAAGCTGGGGTGGGCAGGTGATAGGCCACTTGGTTGATCAGCACCCTGATGTCGCCGCTCATGCCGCACCTCCGATGGCTGCCCGCTTGGGGGCTGCGCAGTGCAACAGGCCAAACTGCCCGGCCAAGGTGGCATCGCCTTGCAGCAGGGCCAGGGCCGCATCCAGCATGGCGGGCGCGATCAAAAAACCATGGCGGTACAGGCCGTTGACTTGCCACACTCTTGGCCCCAAAGCTTGGATGGCGGGCAGGTTGTCGGGCAAGGTCGGGCGGGCTTGGGTGTTGATTTCCAAAATACGCGCTTCGGCAAATCCGCTGTGCACGCTGTAGGCCGCGCTCAGCAACTCCAAAGTGGAGCGCACGCTGGCAGCCGACACATCGTCGGTTTCAATCTCAGTGGCACCCACCACAAAAACGCCGTTTTCTTTGGGCGCGATGTACAGCGGGTAGCGCGGATGGATGAGCCGAACCGGGCGGCTGATCTGCACCTCGGGCGCATGCAGCCGCAGCACCTCACCGCGCACCCCGCGCAAGCTGCGCCACTGGGGCTTGGCACCCAAGCCCCGGCAGTCGAACAGGGCATCAGTCTCAGGAAAATCTTCAGGGGCCCGCGGGCTGTGCCAGTGCAACTCGGCATGGCTGTTTTGAAGCCCTTGCAGCAAGGCGTCCAGCAGTTGGCGGTTGTCGAGTTGCCCTTCTTGCGGCAGCCACAAGCCGTGTTGAAATTTCTCGGCCAAGGCAGGTTCGAGTTCGGCCAATGTGGCGGCGTGCAGGGTTTGCGGCGCTGGCAACTCGGGCAGCTGCTGGCGCGTGTGCTGCAGTTTGTCGGCAAAGCGTTGGGCGTCCGAGGCGTCTTGGCGGTGCCACACTATGACCGTGCCTTCACGCTGAAAAAACACCAGCGCGGGCAGGCTGGCCAAGAGCTGCGGCCAGCGTTGCAAGCTGTACTGGCCCATGCGCACCACCGGCAGCGGGGTGATGGCCGATTCAGCCAGCGGGGCCAGCATGGAGGCTGCCACCCGCGCTGCCGCGCCTTGGGCATCCGGCCCCTGAGCATCGAACAGTTGCACCCGATGGCCGGCTTGCACCAGGCCCCAGGCCAGCAGTCGGCCCATCAGCCCAGCACCCAACACCACACAATGTTGGGGGTTCATGCGGCCACCCCGACATAATCAGGGCCATGAACACACCTGAATTCACTGGCCAGTACATTCGCGTGCTGACGATTGCCGGCTCGGACAGCGGCGGCGGCGCGGGCATCCAGGCCGACTTGAAAACCTTCAGCGCCTTGGGCTGCTACGGCATGACCGCCATCACCGCGCTCACCGCGCAAAACACCCAAGGGGTGCAAGCCATCCACGGTGTGCCAGCCTCTTTTTTGAAGGCGCAGTTGCAGTCGGTGTTGGACGACATTGGCGTGGACGCTGTGAAGATTGGCATGTTGCATGCGCCGGACATCGTCGAGGTGGTGGCCTGGGCGATTGACCATTACCAATTGAACAACCTGGTGCTCGACCCGGTGATGGTGGCCACCAGTGGCGACCGCCTGATTGCCGAGGAAACCGTCTCGGTGTTGGTACGTGAATTGTTTCCTCGTGTGCACCTGTTGACGCCGAATTTGGACGAGGCTGCTTTGCTGCTGGGACGTTCCTTGCGTCAGGTGCCGCAATTGCAAGCAGCGGCCAGCGATTTGCAAGCCCTGGGTGCGACAGCCGTGCTGCTCAAGGGCGGGCATTTGGAGGGCAACGAGGTGGTGGATGTGCTGCATCAAACCGGCCATGCGCCCGAGGTGTTCACCTCGGCCCGGATTCACAGCCCGAATGTGCACGGCACTGGTTGCAGTTTGTCCTCGGCCATCGCCGCGCACCTGGCGCTGGGGCACACCCTGTCTTCGGCGGTGGCGCATGCTCGGCAGTACATCTTGCATGCCATCGCCACCGGTGCCCAGGTCCGCACCGGTCAGGGTCATGGCCCTTTGAACCATGGCTTCAAACCCGAGGTCATGCATGTGAGACCGCCGCCGACACCGGGCGGCTGAACCATGCCAACGCGAAAGTGAAAGCCAGGGTGGGTAACGCCGCGCCGTACTGCGGGGCCCAGTTGGCGGCGGCATGAAACACGCCAATACCAGCGAGCCAAATCAGCGCGGCACCCCATTTCACCGGAACGTTGTCCGATGCCACGGTGCCCGCACCCAAGCGACCCAAAATGACGCCGTAGAGGGGCACAAACACCGAACTGAGCATCAGCAAAAACGGCTCCAGGTCGTGCATCGGCAACACCACCGCCAAGCCGGTGCACAGCACGGCGATGGCCAACCCCCAATGCTTCACACTCAGGCGCGCCCACAGGCTGTGGCTGTTCACCGACGCCGAATAGACATCGCCGTACGCGTTGTCCAACTCGTCGAGCAAGATCAAACCCAACGCCAACAAACCGGCTTGCGCCAACAACAAGGTGTTGACCAAATTCGCATCTGGGGCCGACACGCTGATGACCATCACACCCAAGGCGTAGCACCAGATGTTGGCGATGGCGTAGCCGATCCAGCTGCCGCTCAAAGCGGTTTTGCTGTTGTTGCCGTGGCGGGCATAGTCGGCAATCAGCGGCAACCAAGACACGGGCATCGCGATCACCAAGTCCATGGCCGACAACATGCTTTTCTCGCCGGTGCCGGGGCGGTTCCAAAACGCCGCCCAGCCTTGGGTCTGCAACAAGCCGACAAACTGGTAGCTCAGCCACAGCAGCGACAGCACCACCAGGGGCAAGCCAAAGCGGCTGACAAAACTGCGCACCAAACCCAGCATCGAGCCGGTGGTCAGCAGGGTGAGCACCGTGCCCCACAGCAGGGTGGCGGTGAGGGCTGCGCCCCACCAACTGTCGCCAAACATGGCCAAGGTGCCGTCGCGCATCACCACCAGTTCAAACGTGGTCCATCCCACCAATTGCAGGATATTGAGCAGCACCGGCAAGCGGGCGAAGGAGCTGCCATACACCTGGTGCATCAATCCTGCGCTGGACATGCCAGTGTCGCAAGCGATCTTGGCCACCCAGCCCAGCAAGCCTGCGCCCAACACCGAGCCGAGCACGATGGCCAATAAGGCGTCTTGGGTGCCGACGGCGGGCACCAGGTAAGCGCCCAGTTGAATCACCAGCAAGCCAACCCCTAAGGAGAACCACAGGGAGGCGTGGCTGTACCAGCCGAAGACGCGTTGATCGGCCCCGACGGGTGCCAAAGATTCGTTGTGTGATGTGTTTGCCATCTTGTTCTTTCAAAAGAATGGCAGTTCGGCGAGGCCTGCAAAGGCTGAAGAGAGCAGCAATGGAGGCCATGCTTCCCTGCGCGAGGATTACCTCAATCAGGTTCAAAGGGACTTTCTCAGCCTTGGTTGTTCAACCTCAGCACCCCCAGCGTGCTTGCACGAATGCAAGTGATGTGATTCTAGACGCCCAGGAGCTTGTGCAGTCGGGGCGAGGCCGTGGTGTATTCCAGTGGGATTTTTTGGCCGGGGTTGAGGTAGGCCGCTGCGCCAAAGGCGGCCAAGGTGGCTTCGTGAAAACCGCTCAGGATGAGCTTGCGTTTGCCCGGGTAGTGGTTGATGTCGCCCACCGCAAAAATGCCTGGTGCGCTGGTGGCAAAGTTTTCGGTGTTCACGTTCAGCTGTTTTTTCGCCATGTCCAAGCCCCAATCAGCCAAGGGCCCCAGCTGGGGTGTCAAGCCCAGCAGCACCCAAAGTTGATCGCACGGCAGTTGCAGGCTGGCTCCTTCGGGCGTGGCGATGTGCAGCGAAGACAAACGACCGGCTGAAGCATCAAGGCCTTGCACCTGTCCCACTTGGAAACGCACTGGGCCCGAGGCACAAGCTTCACGGAACGCGGTTTGCAGGTGTTTGGAGGCGTCCAGGCTGGCGCGGCGGTGCACCAAGGTGACGCTGGCGGGGCTGTGGGTTGTGCCCTCCAACACGGCTTGCACCGCTGCATCGTCACTGCCCACCACCACCAGGTGTTGGTTTTTCAATGCCCAGTTGTCGGGCATGTGGTGAAACACCTGCGTGCCTTCAAAGGCCCGCAGTTCCGGCAGCGCCAATGAGCGCGGCATGAAGGCCCCGACCCCTGCAGCAATAAAAACAGTGCGGCTGATGAACTGTTGACCCACCGAGGTGCTGAGCAACCAGCCGCCATCGGTGTGTGCAGACAAGGCCGACACCTGTTGGTTCAGATGGAACTGCGGTTTGAAGGGTGCGGCTTGTTGCTGCAAACGATCGACCAGTTCGCGGCCAGTGCAAACTGGCAGGCCAGGGATGTCGTAAATGGGTTTGTCGGGGTAGAGCGCCATGCACTGGCCGCCCACCATGGGGAGGGCATCCACCACCTGGGCGTGGATGCCTTGCAGGCCGAGTTGGAACACCTGAAACAAACCCACCGGCCCAGCGCCTATGACCAAGGCGTCGGTGCGGATGGGCGGGGTGTGGGCAGTCATGGGCAGCTTGGCCAAGCCCAGCAGGCTTTAGCGTTGCAGTTCAGACAGCTTGCCGGTTTTGTCTTTCCAGTCATCGGCGTCTGGCAAGGGCGTTTTGCGCTTGGTGATGCTGGGCCAGCCGATGCGCGACAACTCGGCGTTCATGGCGGTCATGTGCTGCTGATCAGAGGGCACATCCTCTTCGGCGTAGATGGCGTTGACCGGGCACTCGGGGATGCAGACCGCGCAATCGATGCACTCATCAGGGTCGATAGTCAGGAAATTCGGGCCTTCGCGAAAGCAATCGACGGGACAAACGTCCACACAGTCGGTGTATTTACAGCGGATACAGGCTTCGGTGACAACGTGGGTCATGGTGGGATCTTCAAACGAAGGAAATCAACAAAAGGGTGGATTTTAGGGGCAGGGCCAGAGCAGGTTGAAAGTCAGGCTTGAACCAGCGCTGCCGCCGAGGTTTTGTGGCTGGCGGTGTCCACCAAGACCAAAGAACCCAGGATGCGCGACTGCTCGAAAGGCAGGCTGACCAAGGGCTGCTGAAACGCCAGTTGCACATGGCCAATGGCATTGGAGGGCAGTTCGGTGGCGTCATGCTCTTCCAAGGTGTTGATGTCCAAGCGGTGCAGGATGCGGCTGACTTTGGCCTTGACCCAACGGTGGCCATGCAGCGCCCAGTAAACCCGACCGGCCACCAGCGGCTCATCGTCCAGCCAAGCCAAGGTGACATTCAGCTGGGTTTCGGCTTGGACCGGGCTGCCCTCGGCCAGCAGCCAGTCGCCACGCGACACATCCACTTCATGGTCCAGCACCACACCGGCACTGTGCCCCGCCGCCACGTCACCAGCATGGCGCACCGCCGACAACACTTCCTTGATGACCGCGCTTTGACCGCTGGGAAACACCTTGACCTTGTCGCCCTGGCGGGCCACACCGTTGCCCACCCGGCCCCAGTAGACCCGGCGGCCTTTAGAGGTGTCGGCGCTGTCATGAAATTTCTCGACCCATTGCACCGCAAAGGCCAAGGCACCTTCTTCGTCAGCGGGGGTCACCGGCAGGCGCTCCAGCAGTTCGAGCAGGCTGGGGCCGCTGTAATTGCACCAATCGGCTTGGGCGCTCACCACGTTCCAGCCTTTCAAAGCCGAGATGGGCACGATGGCGTTCACATCCATACCCGCGTCGTCTGCGAACTGTTGCAAAGCTTGAGCGATGTTGACGAACGCGCTGCTGGCGTCGGCCACAGCGTCGAGTTTGTTGATGGCGAAGATGACCGAGGGCACGCGCAGCAGTTGGAGCAACAGGCTGTGGCGACGGGTTTGTGGCAGCAAGATCAAGCCGGGCTGGGCCCAGTCCACCTTGGTGGCGTCCACCAAGACCACGGCAGCGTCGGCGCTGGAAGCGGCGGTCACCATGTTGCGGGTGTACTGCTCGTGGCCGGGCGCGTCGCCAATGATGAACTTGCGGGTTTCGGTGCTGAAGTAGCGGTAGGCCACGTCGATGGTGATGCCTTGCTCGCGCTCGGCCGACAAACCATCGGTCAGCAGCGCCAGATCGGTTTCACCTTGGCGCTGCACACCGGCCAAATGGTCTTGCAACACGGACTTGGAATCGACCAGCAAACGACCAATGAGCGTGGACTTGCCGTCATCCACAGAACCGCAGGTGATGAACTTCAGGGCAGGGCGGGTGGCGAGGTTGGTCGTCATCAGAAATAGCCTTCTTTTTTGCGTTTTTCCATGGAAGCGTCCGAGGTTTGGTCGTCCATGCGGGTGGCGCCACGTTCACTCACATCGGCAGCCAGTGTTTCAAGCACGATGGCTTCAGGGTTGGCCGCGGTGCTTTCCACCGGGCAGGTGCAGGTGATGTCACCCACGGTGCGAAAACGCACTTGGCGTTGCTGCACGGTCTCGCCGTCTTTCGGTGGTGTCATGTGGGTGACCGGCACCAACAGCCCACGGCGTTCGATCACATCGCGGGTGTGGCTGTAGTACAGCGAGGGCAGTGCGATGTGTTCGCGTGAGATGTATTGCCACACATCGAGCTCGGTCCAATTCGAGATGGGGAAAACACGGAAATGCTCGCCAGGGTGCAAGCGGGTGTTGAACTGGTTCCACAACTCTGGGCGTTGCGACTTGGGTTGCCACTGGCCAAAGCTGTCGCGGTGGCTGAAGATGCGTTCTTTGGCGCGGGCTTTTTCTTCGTCGCGTCGGGCGCCGCCAATCAAGGCGTCAAAGCGAAATTCTTCAATGGCTTCAAGCAAGGTGACCGATTGGTGCACATTGCGGCTTTCGCCGGGGTGCGCCAAACGCACGGTGCCGCGTTTCATTGAGTCTTCGACACTGCGTACGATGAGTTCGGCGCCCAATTCTTTGGCGCGGAAATCGCGGAAGTCGGTCACTTCGGGGAAGTTGTGGCCGGTGTCAATCATCAAGAGGGGATAGGGAATACGGCCTGCACCAAAGGCTTTCTCGGCGCATTTCAACATCACCAGAGAATCTTTGCCGCCTGAAAACAGCAGGGTGGGCCGCTCGAAGGCTGCGGCAACCTCGCGCAAGATGAAGATGGTTTCTTCTTCCAAAGCATCCAGGTGGGCGTTGCTGAGGTGAGGCAACTCGGTGTGGGTGATGGCGTTCATGTTCTTCTCGTTCAAATTTTGTAAAGATTCGTTTCAGTGCGTTGTGTCACAACGCACAGGCCATCAAGCTTTCACATGAAGCCCACATTCCTTGGCGTTCTCGTCTTCCCACCACCAGCGGCCAGCGCGGAAATCCTCTCCCAAGCTGATGGCGCGGGTGCAGGGGGCGCAGCCGATGCTTGGAAAAAACTGATCGTGCAGCGGGTTGTAGTCCACCTTGTGCGTGGCGATGTAGTGCCACACGTCACCCCAGATCCAATCCACCAGCGGGTTGAGCTTGAGGATGGGCACGCCGTTGGTGACATCCGCCTCCTGGGCGGCCACTTCGGCGCGGGCTTGGGATTGTTCACGGCGCAGACCCGTGATCCAGGCTTTTTGGCCATGCAAGGCGCGGCCCAAGGGTTCGAGTTTGCGCACACCACAGCAGGCTTTGCGGTTGGCGATGCTCTCGAAAATGCCTTGCTGACCAGGGTTTTTAACAAAGGCCAACACGGCTTCGTGCTGGGGCTTGAACACCTGAACGGGGGCGCGTGAATGGGCTTGCAAGCGTTCCAGCAAGGCCAAGGTGTCGGCGTGCAAGGCGCCGGTTTCCAACACAAATACCGGAATGTCGAGTTGTAAGCTGTTGAGGATGTGGGTGATGACCACGTCTTCAGCGCCCAAGCTGGAGGCTTGCTTCAAAGGCTGCAGTTCAGCGGCTGCGCTTTTCAATTGCGCTTGTGTGGCGGCCAGCTTCTCAGCGAATTGGGCGCTGGGTTTGGCGTGCAATTGCGTGGCGGGGGTGTGAGGTTTCATCGTGCAAACAAAGGTTGGGGTTGGGCCACATCGCCTTGGTAGAAAGCGCTGAAGTGGGACAGCAATTCTCGCCCCTTGGCCAGGCTCTGGTCGGCGCGAAGCAAGGCGCTTGAAAAACCGCAGCGTTGCATTTGCTGCAACTGGTCCACCAGCACATCGCCGGTGGCGCGAATGTCCCCTTTGAAGCCGCAGCGGCGCCGCAGCATCAGGGCTTGGCTGAAAGCGCGGCCATCGGTGAAGCTGGGGAAATACAGCTCAATGGTTTGCACACCTTGCAGGTTTTGTGACAACACATCGGTATCGTTGCCCAATTGCAAATCGGCGGCTTGAAGTTTGTCTGTCTGTGAAAGCAATTGCATGGTGTTCTTTCAGGCGGCAGGGCTCAAGGCTTCGTCGTCCGATGGATGGCGTGCCGCATTGGCGGCGGTTTTGAAGGCCTCAAACCCCACGCGCTGCACCGCGTCAATGAAGGTCTCGCCGTGCTGGCGCTGCTCGGAATACACCTGCAACACTGCATCAATCACATCCACCACTTCAGCCGACGAGAACGACGGCCCCACCACTTTGCCGGGCTTGGGTGCGCCACTCAAGGCAGAGCCATCCGAGCCACCCAAAGTCACTTGGTACCACTCTTTGCCGTCTTTATCCACACCCAGGATGCCGATGTGGCCGCTGTGGTGGTGACCGCACGAGTTGATGCAGCCGCTGATGTGCAAATCTATTTCACCCAAGTCGAA
>Ga0172372_10007527_pt1 | contig 14598 bp, 11 predicted proteins | sample LakKiv5m_2_FD_114544 | JGI IMG/M metagenome (GOLD analysis project Ga0172372, IMG submission 114544) | Freshwater microbial communities from Kabuno Bay, South-Kivu, Congo - kab_092012_9.5m | ecosystem: Environmental > Aquatic > Freshwater > Lake | place: Democratic Republic of the Congo...
CGGGCTCGGTCATCGCAAAGCAGGAGCGGGTTCGGCCTTCGACGAGCGGCTTGAGCCAGCGCTCCTTCTGCGCATGCGTGGCGACCACTTCCATCAAGTGAATGTTGCCTTCGTCGGGCGCGTGGATGTTCAGCGCGGCAGGGCCCAGATGCGAGTAACCGGCTTCTTCGAAGACGATGGCCTTTTCGATGTGGGTCAGCCCGAGTCCGCCGAGCTCGGTCGAGGCATGCGGCGTGAGCAGGCCGGCCGAGCGCGCTCGGCTCACGAGTTCTTCGCGCAATGATTCGGTGATGCCGTGCGAGGTCTGACGCGCATCGCCTTCGAGCGGAATCACGTCGTCGAGAATGAACCGGCGGGTGCGCTGCTGAAGATCGAGCAGCCTGGGGGAGAGCGAGAAGTCCATGATGGGATCGTGATGAGGTGAAATCAGAAGCGGCGCTGTGCCGCGATGTCCTGCGCGAATTCGAGCAGGCCTTCGGCCATCGAGCCGAGCGAGGCATAGCGCGCTTCCTGCGTCGCGCCGGACACCCAGCGTGCGTGCAGCTGCTGGAAGATCACGGCGGTCTTGAACACGGCGAGCACGCGGTGGAAACGGAATCCCGACAGATCGCGCCCGGTCGCGGCCTCATAGGCGCGCGCGGCCTGCTCGCGTGTCGGAAAGCCCGGCAGCGCCGTGGGCATCTGCCGCATCTCGTGCATCGCCGGCGGATCGCCGGGCTCGGTCCAGTAGCTCAGCAAGGTCGCGAGATCGAACAGCCCATCGCCACGCGTGCCCTGGTCCCAGTCGAGCACGGCGACCGGTTGCAGCGATTGCGGTTCGAGCAGCAGGTTGTCGAGCTTGAAATCGTTGTGCAGCAGAACGGCGGGACCATCGGGCTGCCGGTTCGCGCGCAGCCAGGACGACAGCTCTGCGATCAGGCTCAGCGTGCGCGGCGTGGCCCAGCCGTCGACCGCGAGATTCGCGCGCTTGATCCAGCCTTCGACGGCGCGATCGAGAAAGCCCTGCGGCTTGCCGAGATCGCCAAGGCCGACGGCCTCCGGATCGACGCGATGCAGCCGTGCGAGCACGTCGATCAGCAACTGGCCGAGATGGGCGCAGACGGCGGCATCGCCCGCGAGCGCGGGCGGCAGGCTCGCCCGATATGACACACCGCGACGATACTCGGTGATCTGGAACGGAGCGCCGAGTACGGCCTCGTCGCGGCACAGGTGCAGGGCTCGCGGCGCCAGCGGAAACTGCTCGTGCAGGCGAGACAGAATCTTCGATTCGCGTCCCATGTCGTAAGCGCCCGGAGGCAAGGGCCCCATCGGAGGCCGGCGCAGCACTGCTTGACGGCCATCGACGACGATCAGGTAGTTGAGATTGGCGAAGCCACCGGCGAACTGGCGTGGCGCCGGCTCGGGATCGAAGTGCAGGCCCTGCGTCGCGAGATACCGCTGCAGCTGGGGCCAATCCTGCGCGACCGTTTCGTCGGCGCTGCGCAGTTGCGGGATGTCGGCGCCGATCGGTGCGCTCATCTCAACGTCCGGTAAAGACGGCCGCGCGCTTTTCGACGAAAGCCTTCACGCCTTCGGCGAAATCGGCCGTGCCGAGCAGCAGCGACTGCGTGTCTGCCTCCCAAGCGAGCATGGTGTCGAGCGACATCGGCAGGCGCGAGAGTATGGCCTTGGTGGTCGCAACGGTACCCGGCGGCAGCTTGGCTAGCCGCTGTGCGTGTGCAATGGCCTGAGCAAGCACCTGCCCGCGTTCGGCGAGCCGATCGATGAGACCGATCTGCTGCGCCTGGGTGCCCTTGACCGGTTCGCAGAACATCACGATCTCGCGCGCGAGTCCGATGCCGACGCGCTGCGGAAGGCTCCAGAGCAGGCCGTAGTCGGGCTGCAAGCCGACGCGACCGAAAGCGGCGCAGAATGCCGAGTCCTCGTCGGCGACAACAAAGTCGCAGGCCATGGCGAGCGAAAAACCGGCGCCGAAGGCGTTGCCTTCGACCGCGGCCACCACCGGCAGGTGCCCACCGGTCAGTATGCGCACGTTGCGATGCCCTTCGAGCATCGCTTGACGCATCGCCAGCGGCGGATCGTCGAGATCGGAGAGATCGCCGCCGGCGCAGAACTGCGCACCTCCGTGCAGCACGAGCGCGCGCAATTCCGGATCGTCCTGCAGCTCGGAGAGGGTGCGCGAAAGTTCGGCGCACAGCATCTTGCTGAGCGCGTTGCGGCGCCTGGGCTGGTTCAGTGTGACGACGGCGACGCTGCCATGGCGCTCGACGAGCACGGCGGACTGGGTCATCTCGCGTTCCTTTGATCCCGCAGTCACCCGAAATGGGTTCGCGGCGTACCGAATGCCCGTGGGAAAGCTCGGGCCGGTCGGATTATAGATATCTTGTCGTCGACAAGTAAATTGCAAAATGGGGTCCGATCAGCGCATCATTCCTACGTTATGTGTCGACGACAAGTATGCGGCCGGGCTCGAAAAAAGGCGCGGTGCATGAATCCGCGCGATCGATATGAGCCGATCGACCGACTCGACGTCCAGCGATGAGAACGGGAGTTGCAAGGAATTCCGATGATGCCGCGTACCATTTTCGAGCCGGAGCACGAACAGTTTCGCGACAGCGTGCGCCGCTTCTTCCGTGAGCAGATCGAGCCGCGCGTGCCGGCGTGGCGCGCGCAGGGCTACGTCGACCGAAACGCCTATCGGCTCGCCGGCGAGCAGGGTTACCTGTTGCTCTGGGCGCCCGAGGAATACGGCGGCGCCGGCATCGACGACTTGCGCTACGAGCAGATCGTGCAGGAAGAAAATCTGCGTCACGGCGATATCGGCTTCTACAGCAACCTGCATTCGATGGTGGTCGCGCCGTACATCGGCAAGCTCGGCAGCGAGCAGCAGAAGCAGCGCTGGCTGCCCGGCGCGGTTTCGGGCGAGAAGATTCTGGCGGTGGCGATGACCGAGCCGGCCGCGGGCTCCGATCTCGCCGGCATGAAAGCCAGGGCCGAAGACCGCGGCGACCACTGGCTGCTCAACGGCTCGAAGACCTACATCTCCAACGGCATCAATGCGGACATCATCGTCGTTGCGGCGCGCACCGATCCCGAGTCTCGCCATGCGATGGGCTTGTTCGTGGTCGAAGCCGGCATGGAAGGCTTCACGCGCGGCCGCAAGCTGCACAAGCTCGGGCTCGATGCGCAGGACACCGCCGAGTTGTTCTTCGACAACGTCAGGGTTCCGAAGGAGAACGTGCTCGGCGATGCGACGCAGGGTTTCAAGTACCTGGCCCGCTTCCTTGCCACCGAAAGGCTCATGGTGGGCGTCGGCGCAATCGCGCACGCTCAGGTCGCATTCGACCTGACGCTGGACTTCGTCAAGGAGCGCCGCGCCTTCGGCAAGCCGATCGGTGCCTTGCAGAACACTCGATTCAAGATGGCCGAGATGCGCGCCCAGCTCGATGCGATCCAAAGCTATATCGATCAGGGCGTGATGCTCGCCAATGCCGGTCAACTGAGCGCCGAAGCGGCCTCGGGCATCAAGCTTCTATCCAGCGAACTGGAGAACCGTGTGATCGACGAGTGCCTGCAGCTGCACGGAGGCGCCGGCTACATGGAGGAGTACCGCATCAGCCGCATGTTCCGCGATGCGCGCGTGAGCCGCATCTTCGCGGGCAGCAACGAAATCATGAAGGAGATCATCGGCCGCGGACTCGGGCTCGATGATCGCAAGATGAGCTGAGGAGAGACGTGAGCATCGACTACACCAGTGGTAACGCCGAACTGCCGGCGATCAAGACCCGCGTTTCCGAATTGCTCGGCACGCGTTATCCGATCATCCAGGGCGGCATGCAATGGGTCGGCTTCGCCAAAATGGCGGCCGCCGTTTCCAACGCCGGTGCCTTCGGCGTGCTGACCGCGCTGAGCCAGCCGACGCCCGAGGCGCTCGCCAGGGAAATCGAGCGCACCCGGGGCCTCACCGACAAGCCCTTCGGCGTGAACCTGACGATACTGCCGTCGATCAATCCGCCACCGTACGAGGCTTATCTCGACGTCATCATCGGCAGCGGCATCAAGGTGATGGAAACCGCGGGCAACAATCCGAAGGAATTCATCATCAAGGCCAAGAACGCCGGCGTGAAGATCGTGCACAAGTGCGTGGCCGTGCGTCATGCGCTGAGTGCCGAGCGCAACGGTGTCGATGCGGTGTCGATCGACGGCTTCGAATGCGCCGGCCACCCTGGCGAAGACGACATCGGCGGCCTCGTGCTGATTCCGGCTGCGGCGCGCAAGCTCAAGATTCCGGTGATCGCATCGGGCGGCATCGGCGACGGGCGTGGCCTGGCCGCCGCGCTCGCACTCGGTGCCGAAGGCATCAACATGGGCACGCGCTTCTGCGCGACGCTCGAGGCGCCGATTCACGACAACATCAAGCAGGCCCTCGTCAACGCGGGCGAGCGCGATACGCGCCTGATCTTCCGCACGCTGCACAACACCGCGCGCGTGCTCAAGAACGCGATCTCGGTCGAGGTCGTCGAAACCGAAAAGCGCGGCTGCGAGTTCGAAGACATACGCCATCTGGTTTCCGGCGCGCGCGGCAAGGCGGCGCTGGCGGCTGGAGCGCCCGATGACGGCATCGTCACAGCCGGGCAGATCGTGGGCCTCATCGACGACATTCCGAGCTGCGACGAGCTGATTCGCCGCATGGTGGCCGAATGTCACGAGCGGCTGGCGGTTTCGCAGTCCTATTTCGCTTGAGAGTATGCATATGAGCAACAAAGTCATCGTCGCCGGTGTCGGCATGATCCCGTTCGTCAAGCCGAGCGCGGCCGAGCCCTACACCGTCATGGGGCCGCGCGCGATTCGTCTGGCGCTCGAGGACGCGGGCGTGTCGTATCAGCAGATCCAGCAGGTCTACGCCGGTTACGTCTACGGCGATTCCACCTGCGGCCAGCGTGTCGCCTACGAGGTCGGCATGACCGGCGTTCCGCTGGTCAACGTCAACAACAATTGCTCCACCGGATCGACCGCGCTGTTTCTCGCGCGCCAGGCGATCGCATCGGGCGCCATCGATTGCGCGCTCGCCTTCGGCTTCGAGCAGATGCTGCCCGGTGCACTCGGCTCGATGTTCAAGGATCGTCCCGATCCGATGGACAAGTGGAACGCGCAGTCGCAGGCCTTGCAGCCTTCGCCGGGCACGCCGCCGGCGCCGCATCTGTTTGGCGGCGCGGGTGTCGAATATCAGCAGAAGTACGGCACCCGAAGCGAAACCTTCGCCAAGATTTCGGAGAAGGCGCGCAAGCATGCGCTGCACAACGACAAGGCGATTTTCCGCGAGCCCTTGACGGTGGAGCAGATCATGGCGACGCCGGCGATCTATGGCGTGCTCACGCGAGTGCAGTGCTGTCCGCCGACTTGCGGGGCCGCTGCGGCGGTGCTCGTCTCCGAGCGTTTCGCGAAGCAGCACGGCATCAATACCGATGTGGCGATTCTCGGCCAGGCGATGACGACCGATTTCGCTTCCACGTTCGAAGCGGGCTCGATGATCAAGGCAGTCGGCTTCGACATGTCCAAGGCGGCGGCCCAGCTGGTCTACGAGCAGGCCGGCATCGGCGCGTCCGACATCGATGTCTGCGAGCTGCACGATTGCTTCACCGCCAACGAGCTCCTGACCTACGAAGCGCTCGGCTTCACGCCCGAGGGCACGGCCGAAAAATTCATCTGGGACGGTGACAACACTTACGGCGGCAAGGTGGTGACCAATCCATCGGGCGGCCTGCTGTCGAAAGGCCATCCGCTCGGGGCGACCGGGCTTGCGCAGTGCACCGAGCTCGTCGAGCAGCTGCGCGGACGCAGCGGTGTGCGGCAGGTCGAAGGCGCGCGCCTGGCCCTGCAGCACAACATCGGCATCGGCGGCGCTTGCGTCGTCACGCTCTACGGCAAGGCCTGAGCCGAAGCGGCGTCGGTCCGCTTCCATCACAACGCATAGAACGACGAGAGGAGTTGTTGCATGTCGGCCTCACAAGATTCGACGCTGTTCCAGGGAAAATCCATTAGAGTGCAGCGCCTCGGCGGCGGAATCACCGAGCTCTGCTTCGATCGCGAAAACGATGTCATCAACAAGCTCGACAGCCGCACGGTCGGCGAGCTGCGCGAGGCGATCGCCATCGTCGAGCGCGATGCGGAGTCGGCCGGCCTGCTCATCGGCAGCGCCAAGGACGTGTTCATCGTGGGCGCCGACATCACCGAGTTCGGCGCGATGTTCCAGCAGACGGCCGAGCAGATCGCCGAGCACAACATCGGCCAGAACCGCGTCTTCACGGCGCTCGAAACCCTGCGCGTGCCGAGTGTCGTCGCGATCAACGGTTTCGCGCTCGGTGGAGGGCTCGAATGCGCGCTGGCCGCGGATTTCCGCGTGATGTCGACGGTGGCCCAGGTCGGCTTGCCCGAGGTCAAGCTCGGCCTGTTCCCGGGCTTCGGCGGCACCGTGCGCACACCGCGCGTGGCCAATATCCAGGTCGCGATCGACTGGATCGCGGGCGGTGCGCCATCCAAGGCCGAGGCGGCGAAAGCCGCTGGCGTGGTCGATGAAATCGTGGCGCCCGAAGCGCTGCGCGTAGCGGCGCTGGAGCTGCTCGCCAAGGCGATCGCGGGCGAGGCCGACTGGCGCCGCCGTCGCGCCGCCAAGGATGCGCCGCTGCCGCTCGGCGCGGCCGAAGCGCAAGCCTTGTTCGCCACGGCCAAGGAGCAGGTCGCCAAGCAATCGCCCAAGCACCAGCCCGCTGCGCTGGCCGCGGTCGAGGCGATGGAAGCCGCCGCCACGCAGGCTCGCGAAGCGGCGCTCGTGATCGAAGCGCAGGCTTTTGCGCGCATCTGCAAGACGCAGGCTGCGGCATCGCTGGTGCAGATCTTTCTCAACGATCAGCTGCTCAAGAAAAAGTTCAAGGCGCATGCGAAGAACGCGCGTCCGCTCAAGCAGGCGGCGGTGCTCGGCGCGGGCATCATGGGCGGCGGCATCGCCTATACGAGCGCCTTGCGCGGTACGCCGGTGCTCATGAAGGACATTCAGCAGAAGCAGATCGACCTCGGGCTGGGTGAAGCACAGAAGCTGCTCGCCAAGCAGGTCAAGAACGGCCGGCTCAAGCAGCAGAAGGCCGATGCGGTACTCGCCGCCATCGAGCCGCGGCTCGATTACAGCGGCTTCGACAAGGTCGATGCCGTGGTCGAAGCCGTGGTCGAGAACATCAGCGTCAAGCACGCCGTATTCGGCGAGCTCGAAGGCGTCCTGCGTGAAGACGCGGTGATCGCGTCGAACACCTCCAGCCTGCGCATCGATGACCTCGCCGCGAAGCTGAAGCGTCCCGAGAACTTCGTCGGCATGCATTTCTTCAATCCGGTGCCGATGATGCCGCTCGTCGAAGTCATCAAGGGCAGCAGGACCAGCGATGTCGCGGCTTCGACCATCGTCGGCTACGGCGTGGCGATGGGCAAGACACCGATCGTCGTCAAGGATTGCCCGGGCTTTCTGGTCAATCGCATCCTGACGCCCTACATGCTGGCGTTCTCGCATCTGGTTGCGGATGGCGCCGATTTCGCCGAAGTCGATCGCGTGATGGAAGCCTTCGGCTGGCCGATGGGCCCGGCGTATCTCAACGACGTCGTCGGCCTCGACACCGCCGTGCACGTCAACAAGATCATCACCGACGGCTATCCGGACCGCATGAGCTGGACCTGGGGCTATGCCAACGAAACGCTCGTCGCCAACGGGCGTCTCGGGCAAAAGAACGGGCTCGGCTACTACCGCTACGAGGCGGACCCCAACGGCAAACCGCGCAAGCGCGCGGCGGCCGATACCTATGAGCTGCTCAAGCCTTTGCAGCCGCAAGGCCAGCGTCGTTTCGGCGAGCAGGAAGTCGTCGAACGCATGATGCTGCCGATGATCGTCGAAGCGGCGCGTGCGCTCGAGGACGGCATCGTCGCCAGCGCGGCCGAGCTCGACATGGCTTTGCTGCTCGGACTCGGCCTGCCGCAGTACCTCGGCGGGGCGCTCAAGTACGCCGATTGGCTGGGGCTGTCCAAGGTGGTCGAACTCGGTGAGCGCTACTCCGCGCTGGGCCCGATGTACTCGGTGCCGACGAAGCTTCGCGAAATGGCGGCTCGGAAGGAGCGTTACTACATGGCCTGATTCGTATCGGCACCGCCGCTACGAACGCAGCGATCCGCTGATCGACCCGGGCAATCCCGCGGTCGAATGCGGACGTGCGCGGCCGCCGACGGCTCCCGCGACGGGAGTTCGCGGACCGCATTCTTGCATGGCGGTCCGGCCTCCGTTCTGTCCAAAGCCGAGCTCCAAATTGCAGCGAAATCAGCCCGAAATCTCGACACCAAACCGCCTGTCGTTTGACGAAGCGGTGACGCGTGCGAACGACAGCGAGTACGGGCTCGGCGCTTCGGTCTGGACCAGGGATTACGGGCAAAGGCAGGCGATTGCGCAGCGCTTGCAGGCGGGCACGGTCTGGGTCAACCAGATTCACGCGCTCTCGCCGCATGTGCCGCTCGCCGGACACAAGCAGTCGGGTCTCGGTGTCGAGAACAGCCTCGACGGCCTGCTCGAATACACGGTCACGCAGACGATCTCGATACGCAAGACCTGATTGCGACGGACTCACCGAAAACGCGAAAAGGCCCGGCTTCCCGGGCCTTTTTGTTTGCAAGTGAGGTTCTTCAGCCGGCAGCGCCGTGAAACTGCGGCTCGCGCTTTTCTTGAAACGCGACGATGCCTTCGATGAAGGCCAGCGTTCCGGCACAGCGTCCTTGAAGTTCGGCTTCGAGCGCGAGCTGCTGTTCCAGTGTGTTGAATGGCGCTTGTTGCAGCGCTCGCTTGGTCAGCTGGTTCGCGAGTGCCGCGTTCGCTGCGACGCGTTGCGCAATATCGAGTGCGCCGGCGACGAGTTCGGCGTCTTCGAAAACTTTCCATATCAGGCCGTGACGCGCCGCATCGTCGGCGGAAAGGGGCTCGCCCAGCAAGGCCAGGGCGGCTGCGCGACCCGCGCCGAGCAGGCGCGTGAGATGCCAGCTGCAGCCGAAATCGGGAACGAAGGCGAGCTGCGGCGTGAACACCTGCAGCAACTTTGCCGAACGCGCCGCCACGACGATGTCGCAACTCAGCGCGAGCCCGACGCCACCGCCCGCCGCAACGCCGTTGATCGCGCAGATCAGCGGCTTCGGAAAGCCGTGCAGGCGCAGGGCGACGCGGTTGTGGTTGGCGATCAGCGAATCCCGAATCTTGCTGCCGATGCGCGCCAGCACCGCATCGCGCTGCGGCTGCGGCAGTGCCGGTATGGCGGCCGGTCCTTCGACCTCGGGATCGAGAGGTCCGGCCAGATCGCCGCCACTCGAAAAGGCAGCGTGATCGTCGCCACGCCGTTTTCCCGGCCCAGCAATAGGGTTTCGTAGTTCACTTCACTTCCTGTTTACGGAGCGTCGGTCATCGTCGATCGGATCGGAGCCATGCGCCGGCGGCGTGATGATGCGCGACAAAAACATGAGTTTGTATCATCCGGTCGGTGCGAGCCGTGAGCCTCCGAATAACGAAGAGCGCCGGCATCGATGGCTACGAGCCCTGGCCGCTGCCGTCGTCGGACTGGCCACCGCGCGCATATCTGCCCGGCGATTGCCCGACTTGCCTGCTGAAGGCGACGCTGAAAGCGCTGGGCGATCCGTAGCCCACGCGCTCGGAAATTTCGGCGATCGACAGCTCGTGACCGCGGAGCAGCTGCCTGGCGATCTGCATGCGCCAGCTCAGCAGGTACTCCATGGGCGTCGCGCCGACGACGCGCGTGAAGCGCTCGAAGAACGTGGAGCGGGAAAGCGCGGCGATGCTCGCCAACTGGTTCACGGTCCACGGGCGCTCGATCTGGGCATGCATCCGCGTCAGCGCACGTGCCAGCCGTTCGTCGCCCAGGCCGCGCAGCAAGCCCGGGGGCGCGCTCCCGGACGTGGTCGATCGCATGGCCTGAACGAGCAGCAACTCCGCCAGTCGCGACAGCATGAACTCGCTGCCGGGCTCATGTCCGGCCGATTCCTCGCCGACCATACGCACGAGTTGCGACAGCCGTGGCGACCCTCGAACGTGGACGAGCTCCGGCAACAGGGAGACCAGCAGCCCGGGATTGGCGCAGTCGAGTTGAAACGAGCCGCCGAGCGATCGCATGTCGGGAGTTCCGCCCCGCGTTCCATAGCGCAGCTCGCTTCTGCGTGTTGCCACGACGTTCGGGTCGAGCTGTATCGAAGGGCCGGGCAGCAGGCTGCTCAAGGTGAAGCCCGGAGTCGTGGGCAACAGAACGAAATCGCCCGCGCTGATCGTGATGGGAGCGTGCCCGTCGACCTGCAGCAAGGCACTGCCTTTCAGCACGATGCAAAAGCTCGGCAAGCCATAGCGGGAGTAGCGGACGGCCCAGTTTCCCTTTCCGCTGATCGCGTTCGCGAAGACGGCGCGCGGCTGGAGGAGCCTGACGACTTGTGACAGGGGATCGCCCATTTCGGATTCCTGCGAACTCAATTAGGACTATTTGTTATCGAAGGTCTTGGGAAGCTCGTCCATCATCGGCTTCGAGTCAATCCCCCCCTCATTCGGAAGTCCCATGAAAACCATACTGATCACCGGCTGCTCCTCGGGCTACGGCCTCGAAACCGCCCTTCATTTCCACCGGCAAGGCTGGAGCGTCATCGCCACGATGCGGACGCCGCGAGAAGAGCTTTTGCCCCTTTCGGACAGTCTTCGCATCATCCCGCTCGACGTGACCGATCCGCGGAGCATCGGAGCGGCACTCGAGGCCAGCGGGCCGGTCGATGCGCTGGTGAACAACGCGGGCATCGGCCTGTTCGGTGCGTTCGAGGCAACGCCCATGAGCACGGTGCGCGAGGTCTTCGAAACCAATACCTTCGGCGTCATGGCGATGTGCCAGGCGGTCATTCCCGCCTTCCGCGCGCGAAGCGGCGGGGTGATCGTGAACGTCACCTCCAGTGCGACCCTGGCGCCGTTTCCGCTCGTCGCGGCCTACACCGCGAGCAAGACCGCCATCGAAGGTTTCTCGGCTTCTCTCGAACTCGAGATGAGGTCCGTCGGAATCGGCGTCAAGCTCGTGGAGCCCGGTTATGGTCCTTCGACCCGTTTCACCGAAAACGGGCAGCAACGCATGCAAGGGCTGGTTCCCGAGGCGTATGCGCCGTTTGCCCGGAGCGCGTTTGCGGCGCTCGCCGGGAACAAGCAAACCACCGCGGCAGCGGATGTGGCGGAGGCGGTATGGCGCGCCGTGCACGACGTTTCGGGGCGGCTGCATTTTCCCGCGGGCGCCGATGCGCTTGCGCTGGCGAGTCGACGATCGACTTCGAACGAGACGGCCGTCTGAACTCGCCCGTGCGGTCAGTCTTCGGTCCGAACGCCAGTCTGGATTGAAGACGGTCGCCGGGCGTTAGGCATGCAGACAGGTGCGGCGGGCAACATCGGCGCTCACGAGTTCAATCATGAGGAAGCTGCCCGTACGTGACTCCAATCGTTCGCCCCCAGGATCGACAGGCGTGGCTCGATCGCCAGCGCCAGTTCAAGATGGCGCGATCGGCACACGCCTACGTGCGTGGCAACACCGCTAGGTTCTACGATTGGCTGACGCAGGTCGATACCGCGCGCCTGCCATCCGGGCCTCCGGTCTGGATCTGCGGTGACTGCCATAGTGGCAACATCGGCCCGGTCGGCGGCATCAGCGGTGACATCGAAATCCAGATCCGGGATCTGGACCAGACCGTCATCGGCAATCCGGCTCACGATCTGATTCGCCTGGGCCTGTCGCTGGCGATGGCGGCACGTGGTTCGGATCTCCCGGGCGTGACGACGGCGCAAATGCTGGAGCAACTGGTCGACGGCTACGAGGCCGCGCTGAGCGCCGACGGCGAGGACGAAAAGATGCAGCCGCCTGATGCCATACGCGTCGTCATGAAGGACGCGCTGAAGCGTCGCTGGAAGCATCTGGCGAGAGAGCGATTGAAAGCATCCAAGCCGCGCATCAGGCCGGGAGGCCGCTTCTGGCCCGTTCTCAAGAAAGAACGCCATGCCATCGACGCGCTGTTCTCGACCGAGGCGGTCCGAACGCTGATCACGCGCCAATGCCATCGCGACGCCGACGCGCAGGTCGAAGTGCTCGACGCCGCATTCTGGGTGAAGGGCTGCAGTTCGCTGGGCAACCTTCGTTTCGCCGTCCTGGTACGCGTGGGCGGCGAGCTCGATGATCCCTACTGCATCATGGATATCAAGGAGGCCGTCAAGGCGGTTTGTCCTGGCTACGCGGATGCGCAAATGCCGAAAGGCCACGCGGATCGAGTCGTCGAAGGCGCCCGAAAGCTGTCTCCACATCTGGGCGAGCGCATGCTGTCCGCACAGTTCCTGGACCGCGACGTGTTCGTGCGCGAGCTGTTTCCACAGGATCTCAAGTTCGATCTCGACAGGCTGACTCAGAGCGAGGCCGGGTTGATTGCGGGCTATCTCGGCGGCGTCGTGGGGCGCGCTCATGGTCGCCAGATGGACGCCTCGACGCGAAGCCGATGGCGCAGCGAGTTGAGTCGAAACTGGTCGCGCACGCTCGAGGCGCCGTCGTGGCTGTGGACCAGCGTGGTCGAACTCGTCGCCACCCATGAAGTGGGCTATCTGACCCACTGCCGGAAGTTCGCCGTCGAGCGAGCCGGATCCTGAGTCCGCAAGACCGCGGCTTCCGTGACCGGTGTTGCGAGGCACGAGGGCGACGCTCGTATCCCCTCCTTATTTATATAGACATAAATCCCGGTGGCCGGACAGGAGGGGGTGCGCCGTCCGGGCGATCGCGGGCGCGCACCTTAAAAGGTGTGCTCATTAGGTGCGATCGGTATCGGCAGGCTCCAAAAGTGGGCACGGCAGCTTCGATCGAGCCCGTCGTCTGAGGCAGGAATCCGGTCTCAGGCAGTCTCGCGACGCCGGACTTAAGTAGAAGAACGTAGAACCTCCCGGCGATTCGTGCGGGCAATGTCATCGGAAGGCTCCGGAACATTGCCTTTTCTTTATGAATAGACTTTTGGCACTTCTTTTGTATAGAAGAAATGGACGCCGCAGACCGTGCTGTTTCGGTTCGAGGGAAGGCGACAGCGCGGCGCTCTCCAAAGTGCCATCGGCTGCTCGCTTCGACCCTCTGGCGGTACGCACTTTTCTTAGGGAGGGAGTCGAGCTCAATGGTTCCGGTCAATTCGAAGTTGTTGAAGCAGGGCGGTGGGTCGCTCGTGGCGGGCTTGCTGGGAGTGGCATCGCTTTCGGTGTCGCAGTCGGCGCTGGCGCAGTCGGCGCCCGCGGAAAGCGAGGCGGTCGAGGTTGCCCAGGCGGCGGCGCCGGCTGCCGCCACCGCCGCGGAATCCACGGCGGCGATAGAAGAAGTGGTGATCACCGGTACGCGCGTCGTGCGCGACGGTTACCAGGCGCCGACTCCGGTCAGCGTGATCGGCGTCGAGCAGATGCAATCGTTCGCCTCGCCGAACATCGCCGATGCCGTGCGCACGCTGCCGGCCATTTCGTCGGGCTCCTCGCCGACGACCTCGGTCTCCACGGCCAGTACCGGCAACTCCAACATCAACGCGCTCAACCTGCGCTCGCTCGGCGAGAACCGCACGCTGGTGCTCGTCGATGGCCAGCGCTCGGTGGCCTCGTCGCTGTCCGGCCTGGTCGACGTCAACCTGATCCCGCAGGATCTCGTGCAGCGTGTCGAAGTGGTCACCGGCGGTGCGTCCGCGCAGTACGGTTCCGATGCGCTCGGCGGTGTCGTGAACTTCGTGCTCGACAAGAAGTTCACCGGGCTCAAGACCAACACGCAGTACGGCGCGACCACGCATGGCGATGGTGACAACGCGCTGGCCAGCCTCACCTACGGCACGCCGTTCGGCGAAGGTCGCGGTCACTTCATCTTCAGTGGCAGCTACCGCTGGCAGGACGTGATTCCGGTCAACACGCGTGACTGGAACCTCGAAGGCTGGCAGTTCATGAACAACCCGACCTACAGCGTCGGCGGAGTCTTGACGGGCCAGCCGCAGCGCCTGTTGCTGGACCGGGTGTCGTGCAGCACCTGTATCGCGGGCGGCATCATCGTCGGCGGCCAGCAATGGCAGACCAACGCGCAGGGAAATCGCGTTCGAGTCAACGTCCCGACTTCGCTGCGCGGCACGGCCTGGGGCCAGGGCGGCACGCCCTACCAGTTCGAGTTCGGCGACCTGGTGTCCGACCCCGACATGCGCGGTGGCGACTGGCAATCCACGCAGGTTCGCGGATCTCCCGCCGGCACCAGCCTGAGCGGCGGTTCGCGCACGGCCAGCCTGTTCACGCGTGGTTCGTGGGCGCTCACGGACAGCATCAACGTGTTCGCACAGGCCGCCTATGCGCGCGACAAGAACCGCAACTACTCGTTCTCGACCGAAGACACCGGTGGCATCACGCTGGCGCGCGACAACGCGTTCCTGAGCGACGAGATCAAGTCGGTCATGGCGGCGCAGAGTCTGGGCTTTATCCGCATCGGTTCGCAGCATCCCGACATCCCGATCACCCAG
>Ga0172372_10007528_pt1 | contig 14597 bp, 10 predicted proteins | sample LakKiv5m_2_FD_114544 | JGI IMG/M metagenome (GOLD analysis project Ga0172372, IMG submission 114544) | Freshwater microbial communities from Kabuno Bay, South-Kivu, Congo - kab_092012_9.5m | ecosystem: Environmental > Aquatic > Freshwater > Lake | place: Democratic Republic of the Congo...
CTCTATGCAAACTGGAGATGCGCGGGTAACGGTAAGCTGATGGCTGTCATGATGTCACTATCGGGATGAGTTTTTCTGGATGGCTGATAACTGTTTAATTGTTTGAATCTGGATGCTTGGGAAAGTCTCTGGGATTATGTTATTTTAAAAGCACGGCTTAAGCCTTATTGGGTAAGGTGGTTATATTATTTTGAAAATCCGCACTAAAATCATCGGGCTGTTGGTGGGTTACTTTGTGGTAGCCCTGGTCGCTATAGGTTCGACGCTGCTGGTGTCCTGGCGATTGGAGGGTGGCGCTGCCGCAATTAATGACGCAGGGCGAGAACGTATGCGCTCTTACCGGATTGCTTATTTGCTGGAGCAGTACGTCAAATCCGTTGAGGCTGATTATACTAAAGTTCATTTACGTAATGACATTGAGCATGAGATTGCGCTGTTTGAAGGAACGCTGGTCGAGTTGGATCGGGGTAATCCGGCACGGCCGTTGTTTTTACCTAAAGATGCAAATGTTCGTGCGCAAATGCTTAAGCTGCAACAGTCCTGGTCGCAAGACATCAAACCCAGGATTTCGTTGATATTGAATCACTCCAATTCACTTGCGCAGCAGGAAGCGTCAGTAAATTACCGCCCTGCGCTGGAAAAGTTTGTTGAAGGCATTAATCAACTGGTCACAATGGTTGAAGTAAGTAATGCACATGCAACGGCGTTATTACGTCTTTTGCAGATTGCTTTGGTCAGTTTGGCGCTTTCTGGAACCGGTTTGCTGGTTTATCTATTTTCGCAAATGGTCATTCGCCCGGTCACCCAGCTTCGTGAAGGCCTCCAACGTATGGCTGCCGCTGATTTTAGTGTGTGGCTCCCAGTGATTAGCAAGGATGAGTTGGGTGAACTGGCGGTTGGTTTTAACCGTATGGCAGGAGAACTGCAGGACATATATGCGACACTGGAGCATCGTGTTGAAGAAAAAACGCGCAGCATTGAAGCTAAAAATAGTGAATTGGCGGCTTTAGATAAGGTGATGGCAGTTTCCGAAGAGCGAAATCTCCTGGCGCAAGAATTACATGACAGCATTGCGCAATCTTTGGCATATCTGAATATTCAGGTGCAGATGTTGCAAGAGGATTTGCAAAAGGGCCGTACCGAAGAGGCATTAAAAGGGCTGGCTCAGATACGCGAAGGGGTGCAGGAGAGTTATGATGATGTACGTGAACTGCTAGTGCATTTCCGTACACGCATTGGCAGCACTGATCTGCAAACTGCCATTAAAACTGCGCTGAATAAATTTGAAGGGCAAACCGGGATTCAAACCACCTTTAAATCCAGTGGGTATGCACCTGTGCTACAACCAGAGCAGGTGCTGCAGGTCATGCATATTGTGCAGGAATCGCTCTCAAATGCGCGCAAGCATGCAAAAGCAAGTTGTGTGGATGTGGTGCTCAGCTGTGATGAGCAATGTGTCATCGATATCCGTGATAATGGCGTCGGTTTCGATGTGTATCAGGATGCTGGCGATAGCCATGTAGGATTAAGTATCATGCGGGAACGTGCCCACCGGATTGGTGCGTACCTGTCTTTTGAATCGATAGATGCAAAAGGAACGCATATCTGTCTTATACTTCCTGAATCTCGAACAGAAAACTTGTCTGTATGAACCCGATACGCGTTTTGATTATTGATGACCACACCTTGTTCCGGAGTGGCATAAAATTGTTGCTGGAACGCCAGGCGGGGTTTGAAGTGGCAGGCGAGGCAGGTGATGGCTTGGAGGGTGTCAAGCGCGCCAAGCAGCTTAAGCCGGATGTGGTATTGTTGGATTTGCATATGCCTGATACGAGCGGGCTGGAAGTCATCTCTTTGCTGCAGGAAGAGGTGCCTTCAGCGCAAATCATTATGCTGACGGTGTCTGAAGATGCTGAGGATCTGTTGGAAGCACTGCGTGCCGGGGCTCGGGGCTACTTGCTAAAGAATATAGAAACAGATTTTCTGTTGGCATCCATACGTCAGGCTGCAGCTGGCGAGTCTGTGATGTCTCCGCAAATGGCCAGAAAATTAGCGGATGCGATGCGATCGCCACGAAAAGATAATAGTGATGTCAGTCCAGCAAAGCTTTCGCCGCGTGAACTGGAGGTAATTTTATTGTTAGCGCGCGGCGCAGGCAATAAGGAGATAGCGCGCGTACTCGACTTATCTGAATCGACCGTCAAGATCCACGTGCAGGGTATATTGCGTAAGCTCAATCTTTCCAGTCGTGTTCAGGCCGCAGTATATGCCATTGAGCATGGCATTGCCCCGGCAACCCATTGATTAAAATGTAATTTAAAATTCCTAACCTACCTGAAAGAAGTATACCCTAGCCAAAAGAACTAGTTCTTTTGCTTCATTCCAACTATCCTTTTGATAAGCTCAGACTTGATGCAAGTCAATCATTAGAGTCATTCCATCCGTAAAATCAACTCTCGTTATACATCAGTAAAGTGACTGGTGAATTATCAATAACAAGATTGAGGGGCGAGGAATGGCAACGCAACAATATAAAGCATGGTCAGTCGTTATTGCGAGTACGCTGGCTTTTACTGTTTGTTTCATGATCTGGATGATGTTCGCTGTCATTGGCATTCCAATCAAGGAAACACTAGGACTTAACGAAACGCAATTCGGTATTCTGATTGCTACGCCGGTGCTCACCGGCTCGCTTATCCGCCTTCCTCTCGGTATGTGGACAGATAAGTTTGGCGGTCGCATCGTATTTTTCGTACTGATGCTTTCTACAGTTGTTCCTATTTACCTGATCTCAAAATGTACTGAATACTGGCAGTTCCTGGTAACCGGGTTGTTCGTAGGTGTGGCTGGCGGCTCTTTCACAGTAGGCATTGCCTATTGCGCGCGCTGGTTCCCTAAAACCAGGCAAGGTCTGGCGATGGGTATCTTTGGCGCAGGTAACACGGGAGCCGCAGTCACCAAGCTGGTGGCACCGTTGATTGTCGTAGGGTTTGGCTGGGCGATGGTGCCACAAGTCTATGCGGTTATGATGCTGGTGATGGCGATTTTGTTCTGGTTCTTTACATTTTCAGATCCATCACACCATACAAGTAAGTCAGTTACCATGCGTGAACAGCTGGCAGTACTGAAAGATCCGAAAGTCTGGAAATACAGTCAGTATTATTCAATCGTGTTTGGTGGGTATGTGGCATTGGCGTTATGGATGACCAAATACTACATCGGTGAATATGGATTTGATCTTAAAACTGCCGCCCTCATGGCAGCAGCGTTCAGTATTCCCGGTGGTGTGCTGCGCGCCGTTGGCGGTCACTTTTCCGACAAGTTCGGCGCACATACTGTGACATGGTGGGTACTTTGGGTATCTTTAGTGTGTCTGTTTTTCCTCTCATATCCACAGACAGACATTTCAATTGTGACGGTTAAAGGTCAGCAGACTTTTCATATTGGTCTGAATGCGACGTGGTTCACAATCATCATGTTCACCATGGGCATCGCATTCGCGATAGGCAAAGCGTCGGTATTTAAATATATCTCTGATGATTATCCGCACAATATTGGCGTGATTTCTGGCGTAGTTGGTCTGGCTGGAGGATTGGGCGGGTTTCTGATGCCTATCATGTTTGGTGCCTTACTGGATTTCACCGGTGTTCGTTCTTCAGCCTTTATGTTGATGTTCGGCATTGTCTGGGTATCACTCATCTGGATGTACTGGACAGAGGTACGCCCTGTGAAAATAGGTCGTCATCATGAGCGTCAGACTGTAAAACAAACGGCATCTATCTAAGGTGTATCAATAGGGCTGTATTAATTGGGGAGAAAAACATGTCAACCAACGTAGAAGTTTGGAACGTCGAGGATAATAGCTTCTGGGAGTCTACCGGCAAGCGTATTGCTTACCGCAACCTGTGGATTTCAGTGCCGGCACTGTTGTGCGGTTTTGCCGTGTGGTTGATGTGGGGCATTATCACTGTGCAGATGAGCAACTTGGGTTTCCCATTTAGCAAGGATGAGTTGTTTACGCTGACAGCTATTTCCGGATTGGCCGGTGCTACCATGCGTATCCCTTCATCATTTTTCATTCGCCTGGCTGGCGGCCGTAACACGATATTTCTGACGACTGCTATGCTGATTACCCCTGCGATTGGCACTGGCATTGCGTTACAGCATCCTGAGTGGCCATTATGGGTGTTTCAATTGATGGCGCTGTGGTCCGGCGTAGGCGGCGGTAACTTTGCCGCTTCAATGTCGAATATCAGCACGTTTTTTCCTAAGCGTTTGCAAGGTACTGCGCTGGGCATTAATGCCGGGTTAGGTAATTTTGGCGTTACAACCATGCAGATACTTATTCCTTTGGTGATGACTGTAGGTGTTTTTGGCGCAGTTGGCGGTGACTCTGTCGCACTGGTTAAAGACAGTGGCTGGATTCTGGGGAAAATCACTGCAGGTACACAAACCTATATACAGAATGCGGGTTTTGTCTGGATTTTGTTGTTACTGCCGTTGTCTATCATCGCCTGGTTTGGTATGACCAATCTGCTGCCAATCTCTGCTGATGCAGGAAAAACACTGTTTGCATTCATCAAGATTACCTGGCTTTACACACTTGCATTTTTACCGGCAATCGTTGGGTTATATCTATATCTTCCTGCCCCTACAGGACTTGGTGTGCTTAACATGTGGGTGGCGATGCCGTTTATTATCGTATCGACCTTGCTTGTTATGAAACTCGCCGCGTTTGGCACTATGAAAGAAAATATCGCTAAACAGTTTGCGATCTTCAACAACAAACACACTTGGTCAATGACGGCACTGTATGTGGTGACTTTCGGGTTATCTATCGGTTTTTCAATGGCCTTGCCATTGTCTATCACAGTGATATTCGGTGAGCAGCATATTTTTGATGCTGCAACACAAACCTGGTCGCACATTAAAAATCCGGCAGCACCTTCAGCCCTGACTTACGCATGGATTGGTCCGTTTGTGGGTGCTTTGATACGTCCGGTTGGTGGCTGGATTTCTGACAAGGTGGGCGGTTCTATTGTCACGCAGATTATCTCTGCTGTGATGGTCGCTGCTTCTGCCTATGCAGGATACATCATGATGCAAGCCTATCATTCAGCGACACCGGAGGTTTATTTCACACAATTCCTGATTGTGTTTGTGGTGCTGTTTGCGGCAACAGGTGTGGGTAACGGTTCTACTTTTAGAACGGTTGGCGTGATTTTTGATCGTGTGCAAGCCGGCCCTGTATTGGGTTGGACATCTGCCGTTGCTGCCTATGGATCATTCATTGCGCCGGAAGTGATTAAAGGGCAAATCAAGGCTGGTACTCCAGAAATGGCGATGTATGGCTTTGCCGTGTTCTACGCATTATGTCTGGTACTTAACTGGTGGTTCTACCTTCGTGCAAATAGCGAAATCAAGAACCCTTAATTTAACAAGCAAAACCGCAAGACGGAATCATCAAGGAGTTAGCTGCTATGAGTCACTTTCTGGATAGGCTGAAATTTTTTGATAAGGTTAAAGCGACCTTTTCGAATAATCACGGTATCGTTACTAACGAAGACAGGCAGTGGGAAGATGTATACCGCCATCGTTGGCAGCATGACAAAGTGGTGCGTTCTACCCATGGTGTGAACTGTACCGGTGGCTGCTCATGGAAGATATTTGTCAAGAACGGGCTGGTATCGTTTGAGATGCAGCAGACAGATTATCCACGCACACGTGATGACCTGCCCGACCATGAGCCGCGCGGTTGCCAGCGTGGGGCATCATTCTCATGGTATTTGTATAGCCCGCACCGCATCAAACACCCACTGATTCGAGGTCGCTTGATTGATTTGTATCGTGCGGAGCGTAAAACGGGTAAAGACCCGGTAGATGCCTGGGCGGCTATTCAGGCCGATGAACAGAAACGCAAATCATATACTGCGGTACGTGGTTTGGGTGGCTTTGTGCGCACTTCATGGGATGAGGTGAATGAAATCATTGCGGCTGCCAATGTGTATACGATTAAAAAATGGGGCCCTGATCGCATTTTCGGTTTTTCACCGATTCCAGCGATGTCTATGATCTCTTACGCCGCAGGCTCCCGATACCTCTCCCTGATCGGGGCTGCCTGCGGTTCTTTCTATGACTGGTACTGCGATTTGCCAGCGGCAAGTCCACAGACATGGGGTGAACAGACTGACGTGCCAGAAGCGGCAGACTGGTATAACTCCACTTACATCATCATCACCGGTGCCAACCTGCCGATGACACGTACGCCGGATGCGCATTTTGCTTCAGAAGTGCGTTACAAAGGTGCAAAAATCGTGGCAATGGCGCCAGATTACGCCGAGTTCTGTAAATTCTCTGATTTATGGATGCCAATCAAGCAGGGTACCGATGCCGCTGCCTTCCTGGCAATGGGACACGTTGCCTTAAAAGAGTTTTATATCAACAGCCAAGACCCGTATTTCCAGGAATATGCACGCAAATACACCGATATGCCAATGCAGGTGATGTTGCGCAAGCAAGGCAGTACGTATGTCTCTGATCGATTCTTGCGTGCTTCCGATTTTGACGGTGCACTAGGTGAAACCAATAACCCTGAGTGGAAAACAATCGTTTTTGACCGTAAGTCCTCAGCATTTGTAGCGCCCAATGGCAGTATTGGCTATCGCTGGGGAGAAGAGGGTAAATGGAATCTACTGGAAAAGACGGGGGATACTGAAATAGCTGCCGAATTGACCTGCATCGATGATAGAGATGAGGTGGTTTCTGTGGGTTTCCCTCATTTCACTCAGGGTGAAGGTGATTTACTGTTCCGCAATGTGCCGGCGCGTAAGGTAAAGCTGGCCAATGGTGAAGATGTGCTGGTTTCAACTGTATTTGACTTGCAAGTGGCACAATATGGCATCGACCGAGGTTTGGGTGGCGGTAACGTGGCCAAAGACTATCAGGATGACAAAGTTGCCTATACACCGGCTTGGGCTGAAAAGGTAACAGGGGTTAAAGCGGCTGATATCGAGCGTACAGGGCGTGAGTTTGCTTATAACGCCTCAAGAACCAGAGGCAAGTCTATGGTCATCATGGGGGCCGCAATCAACCACTGGTACCACAATGATCTAGCTTATCGTTCAATTATGAACCTGCTGCATATGTGCGGCTGCGTTGGTCAAACAGGCGGTGGCTGGGCGCACTACGTGGGTCAGGAAAAACTACGTCCACAGGCAGGCTGGGCACCGATTGCCTTTGCGCTGGATTGGCATCGTCCACCACGTCACACTAACTCCACCTCGTATTGGTATTTCCATACCGATCAGTGGCGTTATGAAACGCTCAACGCAGACAATCTGCTATCCCCGGCAGGTAAAGGGAAAAACCGTGGCAATTCGATTGCTGACTACAACGTTAAAGCCGCGCGCATGGGCTGGTTGCCATCGATGCCGAACTTCAATGCCAATCCGATTGAATTAGCCGATGAGGCGATCAAAAATGGCGCGACAGATGAAGCTTCGGTTGCCAAGTACGTGGCAGACAAGCTTAAATCAGGCGCGCTGGATGTTGCATACGCTGACCCTGACAATCCTGTGAACTGGCCGCGTAACCTGTTTGTATGGCGTGCCAACCTGATTGGCTCTTCTGCAAAAGGTCATGAGTATTTCCTTAAACATTTGTTAGGTGCGCAAAACGGCGTGCTGCAGGAATCAGGCGCCGGACGTGGTAACAAAGAAGTCAAATGGCATGATGATGCGCCGATTGGCAAGCTGGATCTGATGGTGGATATCAATTTCCGCCTTAATTCGACTGGCGCTTATTCAGACATCATTTTGCCTACAGCAACCTGGTACGAGAAAAATGACCTGAATACAACAGATATGCATCCTTTTATTCATCCACTGTCAGAAGCTGTTTCACCAGGCTGGGAGTCCAAGTCAGACTGGCAGATTTTCAAGACCATTGCCAAGACCTTCTCGCCATTAGCTGAGAAGCACCTGGGAACCAAAAAAGAAGTGGTTGCCTTGCCGATGCAGCATGACTCAGCCGCAGAGCTGGCACAGCCTTTTGGTGAAGTGAAAAACTGGAAAGAGGGCGATTGTGAGCCAGTTCCAGGCAAGACCATGGCGATTATCAAACTGGTTGAGCGCACTTATGGCGATACCTATCGCAAGTTTATTGCGCTAGGCCCATTAATGACCAAACTTGGTAATAACATCAAAGGGATAGACTGGAATACAGACAGAGAGTACGAAGAGCTCAAGCATCACAACAGCACGGTAAAAGAGCCCGGTGTTTCATTCGGCATGCCTTCACTGGCTGAAGACATTGAAGTGTGTGATTCAGTGATGCGCATGGCACCGGAAACCAATGGCGAAGTGGCACATAAATCATGGAGTGCGCTGTCACATAAGACCGGTATTAACCATCATCACCTGTATGCTGGCCGTCATGAGGACAAGTTCACATTCAAGGATATTCAGGCACAGCCGCGCAAGATCATCACTGCGCCAACCTGGTCCGGCATTGAGTCTGAGAAGGTGTCTTATACTGCCGGTTATACCAATATCCATGAGCATATCCCGTTCCGTACACTGACCGGTCGTGCACATTTCTATCAAGATCATGAGTGGATGCTCGATTTTGGTGAAGGTTTCTGTGCCTATAAACCGATGGTTGACCTGGGTGAACTGAACGCCTTGCCGAAACATGTCACAGCCAAACCGCATTTGGAACTTAACTGGATCACGCCGCACTCCAAATGGGGTATTCACTCTTCTTATCAAGATAATTTACGCATGCTGACATTGTTCCGCGGTGGCCCTTATGTTTGGGTGTCTGAGGATGATGCAAAATCAGTTGGCATTGAGGATAACGACTGGGTCGAGGCAGTGAACCATAACGGTGCAACGGTTGCCCGCGCAGTGGTTTCTCAGCGTATTCCACGTGGCATGGCGATGATGTACCACGCACAGGAGAAAAATATCAATGTGCCTGGTTCGCCAACCACAGGTAAACGCGGCGGCATCCTGAATGCCGTGACCCGTGTGATCATGAAGCCAACTAACATGATTGGCGGCTATGCGCAGCTTTCATACGGCTTTAATTACTACGGTACGGTAGGCTGCCAGCGTGACACGATGGTGGCATTGCACAAGATTGCGGATAAGGATGTCGATTGGCTGGAGCGTCCGCTCACACCGGAACGTGAAGCTCAACTCAACCCTGTCGGTATCGGTGCTAAGTAAATAAGGCATCAGGAGAACATTATGAAAGTACGCGCACAATTCGCCTTTGTCTTTAACTTGGACAAATGCATCGGCTGTCACACCTGTTCAGTGACCTGCAAAAACGTATGGACCAATCGAAAAGGGGTGGAATACGCCTGGTTCAATAACGTTGAGTCAAAACCTGGCGTCGGATACCCGAAACAGTGGGAAAACCAGGAAGTATGGAAGGGTGGCTGGGAGCTTAAAAACGGCAAGCTGGAGCTTAAATCCGGCAGCCGTACATCCAAGCTGCTCAATATCTTTGCCAATCCTGATATGCCGCAGATTGACGATTATTACGAACCGTTTACCTACAATTACGCACATTTACAAAATGCGCCATTGTCTGAAGCAACACCCACTGCACGCCCGATCTCACAGATCACAGGTGAGAGCATGGAGAAGATTAAATGGGGGCCAAACTGGGAAGATGACCTGGCTGGCGAGTTCCATAAACGCAGCAAAGACAAAAATCTCGAGAATATCCAGAAAGAGATGTACGGACAGTTTGAAAACACTTTCCATATGTATCTGCCGCGTATCTGCAACCACTGCCTGAATGCATCATGCGTTGCTGCCTGCCCATCGGGTTCAATCTACAAACGTGAAGAAGATGGCATCGTACTGGTGGATCAGGACAAATGCCGCGGCTGGCGTATGTGTGTCAGTTCATGTCCATACAAAAAAGTGTTCTATAACTGGGAATCAGGCAAGGCTGAAAAATGTATCGGCTGTTATCCACGTGTTGAGTCTGGCATGCCTACCGTGTGCTCAGAGTCTTGTGTAGGCCGCATTCGCTACAACGGCATCATGCTGTACGATGCCGACCGCATCGAAGAGCTGGCCAGCATGGAAAACGAGCAGGATTTGTATGAGGCGCAGTGCAAAATTTTCCTTGATCCTAACGATCCTGAGGTGATTGCGGCAGCACGCGCTGAAGGCATTAATGAAGACTGGCTGGATGCAGCACGTAAATCACCGATCTGGAAAATGGCAATGGATTGGAAAATCGCATTTCCAATGCATCCTGAATTCCGTACATTGCCGATGGTGTGGTACGTGCCGCCACTGTCACCTGTCCAGTCTCAGATTGACCAAGGCAATTTACCTGTTGGCCCGGACGGTGCGATTCCTGTTTCCGGCACGATGCGTCTGCCTATTGAATACTTGTCAAACCTGTTAACGGCGGGCAAGACAGCACCGATTGAAAGTGCGTTGAATCGCTTGATCGCGATGCGCAGCTATCAACGCTCAGTGCATGTGGAAGGCAAAGCGGATACCCGTGCGCTGGATGCTGCCGGTATTACCGAAGAGCAGGCCAAGGAGATGTATCGTTATCTGGCGATTGCCAACTACGAAGACCGTTTTGTAATTCCAACCGGCCATACAGAAGAAACACTGGATGATGCGTTTGGGTTCCAGGGTCAGAATGGTTTCAGTTTCGGCAATGACAGCTCACATGGCGTTTCCAAAATCACATTATTCCCACGCCGTCGTAAAGACACGGTTGAGCCAAAAGAGCTCGCGCCATCAAGCGATAACAGTTAGGAGAACGCATGATGAAAATCTATAAATTGTTATCAGTATTGCTGGAATATCCAGACCAGGAGTTGATCGATCACATTCCTGAGTTACGTGAAGTCATGGCGGAGCTGGACGCTGATAAGGCAGAACTGGATGCACTAAGCTGCTTTATGGATCATTTGCAGAGCATGCCCGTCACTGAGTTGCAGGCTGATTATGTCAAGACTTTTGATATGGTGCCAGAGCATAGCTTGCACCTCACCCATCATTTATTCGGGGATGACAAGAACCGTGGCCCCGCGTTAATCGATTTAGGCGAGCTTTACAAGGATTATGGCGTGGAAGTGGTCACGAATGAGTTGCCCGACTATTTGCCATTGATTCTTGAGTTTACGGCCTATTTGGATGACAACGAAGGCACGGTGTTTTTATCGGATGCGAAAAAAGTGCTGAGTGTGCTTGCCGAAAATTTAACTAAAGCTGAAAGCCCATACGCAGCATTGCTTTCAATTGTTGAAAACCGGGCAACACTCAGCAAGCTGGCAGCATAAAGGAGAACAGAATGAACCTACATAACTTTCTTTACGGTGTTTACCCTTACATTGCACTGAGTGTGTTTTTACTGGGTAGCTGGTTACGTTTTGACAGGGAGCAATACACCTGGAAAAGTGATTCAAGCCAGCTGTTGTCAAAAGCTAATATGCGCTTAGGCAGCAACCTGTTTCACGTGGGCATCATTGCGATATTTCTAGGCCATGCTGTAGGTTTGCTAACGCCGCACAGTGTATTCAAAGCACTGGGGGTTTCTGACATGGCGCACCAGATGGTGGCTATTGTCGCAGGCTCTATTTTTGGCGGAATGTGCCTGGTGGGAGGTGCGATTTTATGGGTGCGCCGCATGCTGAATCAGCGTGTGTCAGCAGTAAGCCGAGGTTCGGATAAATTCATCCTCACATGGTTGCTCATTACCTTGGTCATTGGCTTGTCTACGATTCCGGTTTCTATCGGACATGCTAATCATGATAATCCTGCCGTGATGATCGCCTTGGCGGAGTGGGTGCAAAGTGTTATCTACCTGCGTCCTGACCCATCATTGTTAAACGGTGTGGATACAATTTTTAAAGTGCATCTGTTCTTTGGTATGACCGTGTTCCTGGTGTTCCCATTCACACGTTTGGTGCATGTATGGAGTGCACCATTCGGATACGTTGCCAGACCGTACCAGATCGTTCGCAGTAAACGATTCCGTTAATACTGATATTTATTGGCATGGTGATCAATGCGTGATGTTTCAAAATTTCTGAGTGGTTTCCGGCGCTTTCAGCACAACTATCTTGGAAAGCAGCATGCGCTATTTGATCAACTGGTACAGCATGGCCAGCGCCCACGTGCGCTGGTAATTGCCTGTTGCGATTCGCGTTGTGACCCTGCGTTGCTCACCGATTGCGATCCTGGTGATATGTTCGTAGTGCGTAATGTTGCCAACTTGGTTCCTCCCCATGTTCAGGCCACTTACTTTGCTGCAACAACATCAGCGATCGCATTTGCTGTACACAATCTGGAAGTTGATCACATCATCGTGCTTGGGCACGCGCAATGTGGCGGAATTCGTGCATTGATGGAACATAAAGCACCGACCTGTAACGAAGAGGAACTGATCGCCAAATGGTTAGGTATTGCAGAAGAAGCGCGTCAACAGGTGCTGAAGGAGTTTCAGCATAAGCCTATGCAAACGCTGACGCATGCATGTGAGCAATCTGCCATTCTGGTGTCATTGGAAAATTTGATGTCTTATCCATGGATCAGCAGTCGTGTGCATCAAGGAGAACTTGCACTACATGGCTGGTATTTTGATATGCAAAACGGTGAATTATATGAATACGCGCCTGAAACCGGCGCTTTTCAGGTGTTGGTAGATAAGCTTGAGGCTGCAATCAGTGAGACCTAAAAATCATATTAAGGCATCATATTTACCTTATAACAGTTGAGAAATTAAAAAAATAGTAAGTTAAATTCAAGTAAAGGACATAACGATGAATCGTCAATTAAAAATTTCTGTATTTTCAGCCCTGTTGGCCATGTACGTATTGCCGGTAATGGCAGAAGAAGCAGCGCAGGCCGCTTCATTAAAAGAGGCAATTACAGAAGGTAAGCCTACGATTAACTTTAAGTTTCGTTACGAAAATGTGAATCAGGAAGGCACATTGGATACTGCAGAAGCATTCACACTACGCAGCTTGATTGGCTGGAAGACCAAGCCCTTTCATGACGTAAGCGTCACGGCTGAAGTGTATGGTTTGAGTCCTTTGAATGATGATTATAACGATGCAAAAAAAGGTAGCCCTATTGCGAGCAGAACAAAATATTCCACGATTGCCGATCCGGAAGATTACGACCTTCATCAATTGTATGTTGAATGGACGGGCATCCCTGATTCATCTGTCAAGTTAGGCCGTCAGGCGATGGTGCTTGATAACTGGCGCTATGTGGGCGATGTACGCTTCCGTCAGAACTGGCAGGTGTTTAATGGCCTTTCATTATTGAATAAGAGCTTGCCTAATACCGAGGTTGCATTGGCGCATTATGAACAGGTAAAACTGATCAATACCAAGATTGAAAATGCCAACATTGAAATCGCCAATGTCAAATACAGCTTTACGCCCACCACCAGTTTGGTTGGGTATGGCTATTTAATTGATTGGGATGGCAAAGCACAACAAGCCAAATCCAATAAAACCTTTGGTCTGCGTTTGGATGGCAGCCAAAAACTTGATGATCACTGGAAGGTTTTATATACCGCTGAATATGCCAAGCAAGATGATTATAAAGATGGCAGCAAGCTGATTGATAATGATTATTACAGAGTTGGTGTAGGTGCAGGCTATGGGGATTGGTTCTTGCGTGTCGACCAGGAAAAGTTATCCGGTAATTCAGATAATAAAGCCTTCCAGACACCACTGGGTACCAATCACCTGTTCCAGGGCTGGGCAGATATGTTTCTTGTAACGCCTAACGAGGGCATAGAAGACACGATATTGATTGCCGGCGGCAAAGTGTTGGATGCCACCATCAAAGCTGAATACCACTTTATTAACTCTGACCGTAACTTTGCTAAAGTGGGTGGTGGTAGAGGTGATCAGTACGGCAAAGAATTTGATTTGGGTGTGTATTACAAATTCACCAAACAAATTTCCGGATCTGTTGAGTATGCCAGCTTCAAGGAAGATGATAAATACGCTGGAGCACGCAAACGTGATACTGATAAGTTTTGGTTAACCGCAGTTTATGCGTTTTAATCTAAAAACCAGTTAATCAATCTTGTTTGAGTTGACTCAATGAATCACAGCCTGAACGCTCCTGCATTAATAGACGGTTTTGGTCGCAAGGTGGATTACATCCGCCTGTCGATCACAGACCGTTGTGATTTTAGATGCGTTTACTGTATGTCAGAGGATGTGCAATTCTTGCCGCGCGAGGAGGTGCTGTCGCTCGAAGAGTGTTCACGGTTAGTGAAAGCCTTTGTTTCCCTTGGTGTAAAAAAAGTGCGCATTACAGGTGGTGAGCCTTTGGTGCGTAAAGACGCGCTGTGGCTTTTTAACGAGATTGGTCATACGCCCGGTCTGAATGAGCTGGTGGTCACCACTAACGGCTCGCAACTGGAACACCAGGCAGAAGCACTCAAGCGGGCTGGTGTGCGTCGCATCAATATCAGCCTTGACAGCCTCGATGGCGCACGTTTTCGTCAGATCACCCGCGTTGGAGATTTAGATAAAGTGCTGCGAGGAATCGCCGTGGCTAAACAGGCAGGGTTTGAAAAAATAA
>Ga0172372_10007529_pt1 | contig 14596 bp, 16 predicted proteins | sample LakKiv5m_2_FD_114544 | JGI IMG/M metagenome (GOLD analysis project Ga0172372, IMG submission 114544) | Freshwater microbial communities from Kabuno Bay, South-Kivu, Congo - kab_092012_9.5m | ecosystem: Environmental > Aquatic > Freshwater > Lake | place: Democratic Republic of the Congo...
GGATGAACACCGGGGCCAAGTCTGCGAACGCCGCTTCCCTGCGCGCAATCGCGTACACGGTGACCGCCTACGCGCTCGCCTGGACGCTTGCGCGAATGCTCGCGCAGCCCAATTTAGACCGCTACCACGACATGCTGGAAAGCTTTGCGTGGTCACAGACCTTTGAATGGGGGAGCTTCAAGCACCCACCGTTTTTTGCCTGGGTCACAGGCGCCTGGTTCGCGCTGGTGCCACGATCAGACCTGACCTTCAAACTGCTTGCCTATGCCAATGTGGCGGTCGGTCTTGCCGGCGTGGCCGTCCTTGCGCGCCTCATGGGTCATCCGCGACTGGCCCATCCGGCGGTCGTGCTGCTTTTCTGGTGCCTGCCCTACACCACCCTGGCCTCGAAGTTCAATGCCAACGCCCAACTCCTGTCGGTGTGGCCCTGGGCAGCTGCGGCGCTGTTCGGCAGTCTCACCTGCACGGGCGGACGCGGCTGGGCCTGGAGCACGCTCCTGGGGCTTTGCAGCGCAGCCGCCCTCCTCAGCAAGTACTACAGCGGTGTGCTGCTGCTCGCGCTGTTTGTTGCGGCATGCGTGCACCCGGCCGCCCGCGCGTGGTTCAGCAGCCCTCGCCCCTGGTGGGCGCTCGCGGTCACGCTGGGGGCGCTGGTGCCGCACGCCTTGTGGCTGCGGGCAAGCGACTTCGCCATGCTCCACTATGCGTTCGATCAGGGGGGCGGCGCCGTCAACCTGTCGATGGCTGTGCGCTTTGCGTTCGCACCGTTTTTCTACTGGGCCCCGGGATGGATCGCCTGCGTGCTGCTGGTTGGCTGGACACGGCGACGGGCAGGCCTGGCTACACGCCTGATTCCACTCCTGGGCACAGCATGGCAACCGGCAGGCTGGCGTGACAGCCTCTTCTGGCTTGCCTTCACGCCCTGGGCGGTGAGCCTTGCCTTTGGATTGGCCGGTGTGGTTGAGCTCTCCACCCCGTGGGCCATTCCAATTGGGTTTGCGTTTCCGCTTTTATGGCTACGCAATCTTTCGCAGGCAATGCCAGCACAACCGACCGGGGTTCATGGCACCTGGCGCCCTTTTGACCGCCTGGTCGCGCCGCGTCTCACCGCGGCCGTGGCGCTCGCAGTGCTGGGGCTTGGCGCCGTGCTGGGGGCGGTCAACGCCCTGACCGGCCAGCGCGAGTACTATCGCGCCACCGAGGCGCTCGCCCAGACCGTGATGCGGGATTGGCAGACGCGACACCCCGGCAACAGGCTCGGCTGGTCGGGCGGTGCCTGGCCCGACAACGCCATGATGGCCTTCTACACACACCCCTCCATACGCGCGCTTCCCGGACTGCCCGACAGCCGTGAAGCCTCGCTCGCGCCTCACTCCGCCTGGGCGGGCGAACCAGGCATTCTGATTTGTCCGCCGCTTCCGGGAGGACAGGACTGCCTCGACCGCTCGCAGGCCTGGCTCACGGCACGAGGCCTGCCCGCTGAGCCCAGAAGCCTGTTGGCGGCACGACAGGGCTGGCGCTTTCCTCGGGCCACCGAACAAAGCGTGCTGGTATTTGATGTCCCGCCGCGGCCCGATACCGCGCCTCGCAAGGTGCTCTCACCATGACCCCGCCTCGAGCCCACTGGTTCGCGCAGGCCATGCGGTTTGCAGCAGTAGGCGGGCTTGCCACACTCGCCCACTTCGCGGTGATGGGCGCATTGATCGTCACCTCCGTGGCGTCGCCGCTTGCAGCCACCTTCGCGGGGTCGCTGGTGGGCTCGGTCGTGGCCTATGTGGCCAACCGTCGCCACACGTTCGAGTCGGATGTCCCGCATATCCAGGCGCTCCCCAGGCACTATGCGGTCGTGGCGGGGTCCATCATCCTGAACGCCGCACTGTTTCGACTCGCACATGGTTCATTCGGTGCGCCGGTCTGGTTTGCGCAGGGACTGGCCACCGGGCTCTGTATGGTGTTCAATTTCGTCGCCTCACGCCTCTGGGTATTCAAGTAGCGATGACGTCTTCCAAGCCCGATTGTCCGAACCACCTCCGTTTGCCATTGCGAACCGATACCGCACGCACGCGTCAGGCGGCGGCTGCCGGGCTCATCCTGCTTGCGCTGGCGGCAAGCGGGCTGGCGTCTGCCCAGGCGCAATGGAACGAGGTGAGCAAGGCTCGCAACGGCGATACCTGGGCGATGGAAACCGGCACCGCCAGACGGGTGGGCGACGGCGCGCGGGTCTGGGTGCTCATCAACCATCCGCTCCCCATCACCAACCCCGCGCCCTACGCCTACAGCGGCGTGCGCTCGTTTCGCGCGCTGGTTCAGATTGATTGCAAGGAACAGCGGGCGCGCCGGCTGGAGGCAAGCTACTTCAGCCAGCCCAATGGCGATGGACGCTTGCTTGGCACCAGCGAAAACGATGACTGGTTCAACGTGCCGCCTGACACGCCCGACGCCGACCTGATGAAGGCGGCGTGCGAACTGCCTGATCAGGCGCCGGCCACCCCGGCGGGCGCGGCGCCGGCGGGCGGAGCGCCAACGGCCCCAGCTGCTCCAGCGCGTCCACCTGGCGCGCGCGGCTGAATCGAGATTGTTCGCGCCCTCAGCTGACCGCACCCACCCTCCACGTCCTGGGCTGCAGAGCGCCTGAGTTTTGCGAGCACGCCTCGCTGATGAAGCGTGCGCGCCATATGGGCCGCACGTTCCCAGGACGGACGGCGATAGGGGGAATCAGGAATGGCATTGAGAGGGATGAGATTCATCACCGCATACTGTCCCGCCAGCAACTGCACGATGCCATCGATTTCCTGGTCGGTATCGTTCACGCCTTCGATCAGGGTCCACTGATACTGCACCGGGTAGCCAATGGTGCGGCCATAGGCCTGCGCCGCCGCTACCAGATCGGCCGGCTCGATTCGCGGCGCCCGCGGCAGGAGCGACGCCCGCAGGTCAGCCCGCGTGCTGTGCAGCGACAGCGCAAGCGCAGGCCTGACACGGCCCTGAGGGAGCCGCTCGAACACTCTCTCATCGCCCACCGTGGAGAACACCAGATTGCGGTGACCAATCATCGCCTCGGTGCCGAGGAGCTCGATGGCCTCGAGCACATTGTCGAGATTGTGTGCGGGCTCGCCCATGCCCATGAACACCACCTTGCGAACCGCCCGGAGCCGGCGCGCCTCCACGACCTGCGCCACGATTTCCGCACTGCCAAGCTGGCGAAGAAGACCCGAGCGGCCGGTCATGCAGAAGGTGCATCCCACCGCGCATCCCACCTGCGTCGACACACACACCCCACCCCGCGCGAGCAACACCGACTCAACGGTCTGGCCGTCTGCCAGCTCAAAGAGCAGGCGCTCGCCCTCATCGTCGCTGCTGGGTTCACGGAGCTGAAGGCGCGCAAGCCCCGATAGCGTGCTGATGAGTTCGGGAAGCGCCTGGTCAAGCGTACGTGGAAAATGGTCCGCCGGATGCCGTCGCGGGCTGTCCCAGGGCAGCGCGTGGGTCCAGAGTCGCATCACCCGGGCCTCGTGAAGCGGCCCCGCACCCAGCGCGCGAAGCTGCCCGCGCAGTTCGCCAATGCGAAGCCCCGCCGCGTTCAGCGTGAAGCCCGCATCCAGCGTCATTCGGCGAGGCTCAGCCAATGGCTTCGAACACAATGTCCTGCGCACCTTCCCAGAGCACCTTGACGCCCAGGGTGCGGAGGTTTTCGCGGCCCTCGGTAATGGTGAGGAAATGGTTGCCGGCCAGCTGGCCCAGCTTGCTCGCAAAGCAGCAGGCCCCGTAGGCCATGATGATTTCGGTTTCGCTGTAGCCACCGGGATAGAACAGGATGTCGCCCGGGGCAGGATGGCTGGTGGCGTTTTCGAAACTCACCTTGCCTTCACCGTCTTCAAGCACCCAGTCACCCAGCGGAACCCAGCACCCTTCTCCGCTCCAGCGCACATGAATGATTTTCTGGCGATAGGGCAGCAGCTTGGCAAAGGCAGCCACGGTGCGCGGCGCATCGGGATTGGTTTCCGCGATGAACTGATGACCGCCTGCGGTGATGCGAATTTTCATGATCCGGTTCCTTGTGAGGGGGTGATCCATTTGTTGACGACGGGCGCCTGCCAGCCGGCCAGCGCATCGAGAAGCTGATTCGGGTTGTCCGACATGACGATCATGTCGTTGTGCGCCGACTTCATGAAACCTTCAGCCACCGCGCGATCGAGCAGCGCTCGCATGGGGTCAAAAAAGCCACCCACATTGAGTGCGCCACAGGCCTTGGCCCCGTGTCCATGGTGATCGCCCAGCTGAGTGAGCGTTGCCGCTTCGAACAGCTCTTCCAGGGTGCCCAGCCCACCCGGCAAGGCAATGAAGGCATCGGCAAGTTCGCCCATCCGCGCCTTGCGCACCCGCATGTCGGGCACGATTTCGTGACGGGTGAGGCCGGTGTGCAGATGGCCCCGCTCATGAAGACGCCGGTTGATGATGCCGGTGACATCAGCGCCCGCTTCGAGCGCCGAATCTGCGAGAACGCCCATGAGGCCCATGTGCGTGCCGCCGTAAACCAGCCCGATGCCGCGCTCGCCCAGTGCGCGCCCCAGGGCCCGGGTGGCCTCGGCATAGCGTGCGGAGCTGCCGAAATTCGAGCCGCAAAAGACCGCCACGCGTTGCAGCGGCGACTGAGAAGGCGTGGAAACCAGCGAGGGGGCCGGGTGCCCCTGCCCGCCGGCATCATGCAGGGAATCACCCATGACAATCACCAAAACCGGGGTTCAGACCATCGCCATGTCACCTTTTCGCTGTGCCCAGCCGGTGACCCGCGATTCGAGCCACGACGATACCAGATACAGCATCACCCCCAGCGCAGCGAGGATGACCAGGCCCGAGAACACCAGCGCCACGTCGAAGTTGCCGCTTGCGATGATCATCACATTGCCAATGCCACGATTGGCCGCCACGGTTTCAGCCAGCACCGTGCCCACAAAGGCCAGCGTAATGGCGATCTTGAGCGAGGCAAACAGGTAGGGCATGGCGCGCGGCAGGCTCACGTTCCAGAGCACATCGCGTCGGCTCGCGCCCAGCACTTTCAGCACGTCCTCGAGTTCGGGCTCAGTGCTGGCCAGTCCCGTGGCCACGTTCACCACCACCGGGAAGATGCTGATCACCATGGAAGTGAGAATGGCAGGCACCGTCCCCGCCCCGAACCACACCACAAAGATCGGAACCACCGCCACCTTCGGAATGCTGGAAAAGCCCACCAGCAGCGGATACGCCACATCGTAGGCAAGCCGTGACGAGCCGATGGCAACGCCAATGACAATCCCGATCAGCACACCAAGCCCAAAGCCCGCCAGGGTGGTCTTGAGCGTTTGTACCGTGTGCGGCCACAGCAGCGGCATTTTTTCCCACAGCACCAGCGCAATCTGGCTGGGACGCGGAAGAATCAGATCCGAGATACCGCCTGCCAGGCAGATCAGCTCCCAGAGCACGAAGAATGACAACAGGGCAATCGCCGACAGGAGGCGCTGCCTGAGGCTGGGTGAAAGCGTCATGCTGCAAGCTCCTGTGTGATGGCACTTTCGTCCTGGCTGCGCGCCTCGGCAATTCGCATTCGAAGCGCCTGAACGAGGGCGGCCATTTCGGGGGCATAGCTCGCCTCGATGGTGCGGGGACGCCCGAACGGCACGTCGCGTGTTTCAAGAATTCGCCCAGGTCGCGAGCTCATCACGCAGATCCGGTTGGCCAGGTACGCGGCTTCTCGCAGATCGTGGGTAACCAGCAGTACCGTGGGACGCCGGTCAATCCACAGGCTTTGCATGATGGCCCACAGCTCTTCGCGCGTGAACTGATCGAGTGCGCCAAAGGGCTCATCAAGTAGCAGCAGCTGCGGATCATGAATGAGCGCGCGACAGAGCGAGGCGCGCTGCAGCATGCCGCCCGACAACTGCCAGGGGCGCTTGTCGCCAAAGCCCTTGAGCCCCACCTGAGCGAGCAGCGCCTCGGCGCGCTCGGCGAATTCGCCGTGGCGCTTGGCGCGATAGCTGGCCCGAAACGGCGGCACGATCTTGAGCGGAATCATCACGTTTTCGCGAATCGTGAGCCAGGGCAGCATGGTGGGATTCTGAAACGCGATGCCCAGCCGCAGCCGCTCGCCACTCACCGTCGGACTGCCCTGCTCGCGTCCGCGAACAATGACGCCACCCGCGGTGGGCTGCAGCAGCCCCGCCACCAGTTTCAGAATGGTGGACTTGCCACATCCGCTGGGCCCAACCAGGGCAACAAAATCGCCGGCATCAATCGACAACGACGTCCGGGCGAGCGCCACCGTGCCCGTGCCATAACGAAGCGACACGTCACTCAGCTCTATGAAGGAAGGTTCTGACATCGCTTGCCTCTCGGGTTCAGGCGGCCGCGGCCACCGGTTGGAGTCGAACGATTGCGGCCACCGGACCACCACCGGGTGGCCCCTGGTGCTCTGCCCCGCCCGACACATAGAGCGCGCTGTGACCCGCGACTGATGCGAGCACCGCTCCCACCGCGGCGCGCGCATGACGCGTGCTGTGAATATCGGAGTCGTTCAGCATGGTGTGACGCGAACCGCGCACCTGGCCACCCGGGCTTGCTTCAGCCTTGGCAAGCAGATTCACCAACCGGTCGCCGGCGCCGCCCTGCGAATCAGGGTCGAGCCCGAATTGCTGGACGAGCAATCGGCGTACCGAGCGGGCGTCGATGGCGTCCTGCATCACCGTGTGGCCAATGGCGAACTCAGAGGCACTGTGGGTCGACTGGCCGAACACGATCACCACATTGCTGTCGAGCTCAATGCCCGCCGAAACAGAAGCGCGGCCGGAGAACCGCGCCCAGTCGGAGAGGATGTCGGCATCGGCCAGCGTGTCGAGGCGGGTTTCACCCAGCGCAGCGGCCACGCCCAGCGCCGATGCACCGCGCGAATAGCCCATCGACTCATAGGTGTCGCGTGTGACGGGCTCACGCCCGCGAGACAGGCAGTCGCCCACCTTGGAAGAGGTGAGAAGCGGACACTTCACCTGCACAAAGTGCACATCAGACGGATCAGTCAGCCCTGCATCCCTCATCGCGGCGCGGACCGCGTCGGCGGTGGCGCGCACCTGGTCGAGCCGACCGAGCTGTTCAGGCGCAAAAGCCGCCGTCTGCGCACAACCGATCACCATTCGTTTTTGAGGAGCTGGCTCGGCGATCTCCGCCTAGCTGCGGGTGAACACGGTGAAATGGGGCGAGAGCACGCCTTCCGTGCCACCCGACATCACCAGCGCGACCCGCTCATGCGCCTCATCGACAGTGCAGCCCAGTGCGTCGGCCAGAAGCGCCGACCACATCACGCTTGCGTACTCGCGCGTGTGGTCATTGACGCAACCATTGCCCTCGGTCTTCCCCATCACTGCCACGATGGTGCGTGGGTCCAGCTGACCGGATGCGATCAGTTTGCGCACGCCCGACAAATCACCCGGACCGCCGGCCGGCACCCGATGCACCCCCACCTTTTGAACGCGCATGATCACTGCCCCGTGCGCGGCAGCGGATGCAGATAGGATTCATCAGCCCAGAGCGAGTCCTGCGCCCCCTCGGCCGGTCGAGCCGATGCCGGCGCATCAGCCGGACGGGTCGCGATCGCCCGCGTGGTGCTGTCAGTGTTTCGGGGCGCGGGCGGCGGCATGTTCTGAATCGACTTGACCGACGCGCCCCAGCCCGCGGCGTCGCGCACCAGTTCGCCGTCGCGCATCACGAACCGGCCACGCACAATGGTGTGGAGCGGCATGCCCACCACCGTTCGGCCATGCCAGGGAGAAATGCGGCTGATGGTCTGGAGCCGGCCCTGATTGAGCCTGCCGCGCCGGTTCATGTCGATCAGCACCAGGTCTGCGTGGGCTCCGGGAGCAATGCGTCCCTTCAGCGGCCAAAGACCCCATGCACGCGCAGGCGCCTCGGCGCTCCAGCGCACATAGTCCATCAGCGTGGCCCGACCCCGGTTCACCTCGGTGAGCATCAGCGGCATCTGGGTTTCCACACCCGGAAAGCCACAGTCGCAGGCCCAGATGTCTTCACGGGTCTTTTCCTCGGGCGTGTGCGGCGCATGGTCGGTTGCGATCATGTCGATCACGCCCTCCTTCAGCGCCTGCCAGATGGGTTCGTTGTGACGCGCCTCGCGGATGGGCGGATTCAGCCGCAGCACGCCGCCAATCTTTTTCATGTGATCGGTGTTGATCAGCATGTACTGCGGACAGGTTTCAACCGTGATGTCCACGCCCCGGCGCTTGGCCTCCCGGATGAGAAACAGCGAATCGGCTGAACTGTGATGCGCAATATGGATTCGCGCACCCGTCCACTCGGCAAGCGTGATCACGCGACCGATGGCCTCAATCTCCGCCACCGCCGGACGCGCCGCGAGATGCGCGAGCGGATCGGTTCGACCCATTGCCTTCAGCTTGAGCTCTCGCCTCGCCATGATCGACGAATTCTCTGCATGCACGACCGTGCGCACGCCCCGCGCAGCAAGGGTCTCGAATCCCTCGAGCAGCGCGCCGTCGGTGGGCGCCGGGAGATTGCCGAAGGTGTTGCCGACAAATGCCTTGAAGCTCGTGGCCCCGGCGTCCAGCAACTCTTCAAGCCGGTCGACCGATTCGTCGCCAAAGAGCGCATGGATGCCGTAGTCCACATACGACGAGCGCGCAGCATCCAGCTTCATGCGCAGCGCTTCAACGGTACCGGTGGGCGGATTGGTGTTCGGCATTTCAAACACCGTGGTCACGCCCCCGCACGCGGCCGCCGCCGAGCCGGTCTTCCAGGTTTCCTTATGGGGATAGCCCGGGTCGCGGAAGTGAACATGGCTGTCGATTGCGCCTGGCAGCAGGTAGAGGCCAGTCGCGTCAACGGTCTCCCGCGCAGGCGGCATCAACGCCTCATCCCCCACCGCCACGATGCGCTCGCCGCTTACTGCCACCGCCGCACGGGTGATGGAGGAACCGCTCACCACCTGTGCACCGCGAATCACCAGATCAACCATCGCGTTCATTGCGTCATCCTTCAGAGCATGGCCCAGCCGCCATCAACGGGCAGGTCTACACCCGTGATCTGACGCGATACTGCGCTTGAGAGAAACAGGCAGGCGTTCGCCACATCGTCGTCGGTTGATACACGGCGAAGCGCATAGTCGGCCGCGTGCCGGGTCATCGCCTCTTCCAGCGTAATGCCCAGTTTCTGAGCCATATTGGCGCAGACCTTCTCGCGAAACCGGGGCCCGTCCACCATGCCAGGCGCCACGCAATTCACATTGATGCCGTAAGGGCCCGCCTCGAGCGCAAAGCTCTTGGTGATTCCCCTAAGCCCCCATTTCGACGCTGAGTAGGCCATGCGCCCGGCACGACCGCGCATGCCGAAGGTGCCGCCAACGTTCACGATCCGCCCCGAGCGGCGTTCGATCATGCCGGGCAGCACCGCTCGCATGGTGTTGAAGCAGCCGGTCATGTTGAGCTCAACAATCTCGTTGAACTCATCGGTCGTGGTTTCCCAGCCGGTCTTGCCGATCGGGCCCGACCCGCCTGCCACGTTGACCAGTACGTCCACCCGACCAAAGCGCGCGAGGGTCTGGGCCACCGCGGCTTCGGTCTGGGCCTCGGAGGTGACATCGCAGCCGACCACAATAGCCTCCACACCCATCGCCCGCGCCTCGGCGGCCACCGGCTCGATGGCCGCCGTATCACGTCCAACCAGCGCAAGCGAGGCGCCCTCGCGGGCAAAGGCGAGCGACACGGCGCGCCCCATGCCCTTGGCGGGGCCAGTGATGAAGACCACCTGATCCTTCAGTTGCAAATCCATGTCCGAACTGCGCTCCGTCTGAGGTGGAAAATTTCCGGGGATTCTGACAACTCAGAAGGCCTTCACGCGATCGGCCATGGGCGGCAGGAACGAACGATTGAAGATTTCTTCAACCGCTGGCATGCGAGGCAACTGGTTCGACTCCACCACGATCGAGATTGCCCGCTTCATACGCTCCGCGTCGATATCGCCAAAGCCGATCTTCGCGATCTCGGGATGACTCATTTCCTGCTTCAGTGTGGCAAAGAGGCGATCCTTTTCGAGGTCACGTTTCAGGAGCGGCTCGCGCTTCATCACCGCATCCATGCCCGCCTCGGGGTTGGCGATCACGTCCTTCACCGCCCGATTGAGCGCCCGGACGAAGCCCTCCACCGCTTTCGGGTTGTCACGCACGAAATTGCGCGAGAACAAAACCGTATTCGAATAAAGGTCCATGCCGTGATCGCCGTAGTTGATGAAGCGCAAATCCTTGGCCGGATCAATGCCCACCAGCATTGCGCTGAACCAGATGGTGTTGATGAAACCGAACACGCCATCAACCTGACCGCGCAGCAGCATCTGCTCGCGGAGATTAGGCGCCATGTTCGACACCGAAACCTTGCCCGCATCAAACTTCGCCACCTTGGAGAAGGCCGGGAACAGCTTGAGCGCGCCGTCGTTGGCGGGACCGCCAATGGTGCGGCCCTCCAGATCCTTGGGTGACTTGATCGGTCCGTTGGCCTTCACCGCGATCGTAAACGGCGGCGTGTTGTAAATCATGTAGACGCCCACCGGCGCATCGGCCGGGCGGCGCGAGGCAAAATCGATCGCGGCATTGATGTCGCCAAAACCGGCGGTGTAGGCGCCCGCTGCAATCTTGGCGATCGGCGCGGAAGAACCCTCGCCCTGATCGATTTCCACATCCAGGCCCTCGGCCTTGAAGTAGCCGCGATCCTGGGCGATGAAGAACCAGGCCTGCGGCCCCTGGTATTTCCAGTTCAGCACCATCTTGATGCGGGTCTGGGCCTGCGCCGTGGCGGGCTGACCGACCAGTGCGGCGCAGGTGGCAAGCGACAGCGCGGCAAGGCCCAGCGTACGACGGAGGCGCGAAGTGAAGGCAGGGGCGTTCATCAGCGTTTTCCTTTTCGGGATGGGGAGGGGGATGGAAGTGCAGCGATGAGATCGGTGGATTGCGCGACAAAGCCATGCAGTTGCCGAACCAGCATGTGGATGGCGCGGGTGACGTAGGCGGGTGAGGGGGTGCTGCAGGCGTCTGCGAGCAGGATGCAGTCGTAGCCCAGAAAACCCGCGTCCTGAAGCGACGAGAACACGCAGCGGTCGGTGTTGACGCCCGCGAAAAAGAGCGTGCGCACATCCAGGCCGCGCAGCACGCTGTCGAGTTCGTTATCCCAGAAGCCGGAAAGCCTGTGCTTGTCGACCGTGATGTCGGTGTCCAGCACCTCGAGTTCGTCAATCACCTGGGCGCCCCAATGGCCGCGAACCAGTGACTGACCCCGGTCGTCGGGCGAGCGCTCGGCATAGCCCACTGCGTCTGCGCTTCGCTTGCCCTTGAACAGGATGCTGGCAGGCAGATTGAGGCGATCGGCGCGGATGCCCCAGTTCAGCCAGACCACCGGGGCACCGGCCGTCCGCCAGGCGGGCAGCAGGGCTTGCAGCACCGGGATGGGCTTGCGCATGGGCGCAACCCGTATGCCCTTCTGCCCGAACCAGCCCTTGGGATGGCAGAAATCATTCTGCATGTCGATCACGACCAGCGCAGAGCGCGCCAGGTCAAACTCGATCGCATCGCCCGAGGCATCCAGCTGAACAGGGCGCGGTTGCGGGGCGTGCCGCACCAGGCTGGTGCGACCGGCGGCAGCCTGCCAGCTGGTCGACGCACCAGGACCGAACATAACAGGCGGGGAAGCGGCGCGGCGGGGGGGCTTTGGCGTTTTCATGCTCCGAAAGGTGCAGGAGACATGCCAGAAACCGTTGCCAATCGATTCTTTTTTCAGCTATATATGTTGCCGTTTTGGCAACGGTAACCAGCGCCCATGAACCACCTCCGACACCTGCGTTACCTCGACGAAGTGGCCCGCTGCGGCTCGATCCGGCAAGCCGCAGAGCGGCTTCATGTGGCGGCGTCCGCCGTCAACCGCCGCCTGCTTGATATCGAGGACGAGCTTGGCACCCCAATCTTTGAGCGGCTGCCGCGCGGCATGCGTCTCACCGCCGCGGGCGAGCTGTTCCTGCAATACGTCCGCGAACGGGGTGCCGCACTCGATCAGGTTCGATCGGCGATCGAGGACCTGAAGGGACTGCGCCGCGGGCGGATCCGGCTGATTGCGAGTCAGGCAACCGCCCCCGCGTTTCTGCCCGCAGCCCTTGCATCGTTTCGGCGTCGTCACCCCCTGGTTGATTTCGAGGTGCAGATCGGCGATAGGCGCCAGGCGATTGCCGCGCTCCGCAGCTACGAAAGCGATCTCGCGCTCACCTTTGGTCTCGATGCCGACCCCGGCATCGAGGCGCTCGCGAGTTTCGAACAGCGGCTGATGCTCCTGATGCATCGCGATCATCCGCTGGCGCGCACGGGGGGCGCGGTGCGGCTGCGCCAATGCGTCGACTATCCCATCGTGCTCGCCAACCCCGATGTGGGCGGGCGCCAGCTGCTGGACCGCTTCCTCGCGCGGAGTTCGCTCAGGCTGTCACCCGTCATCGAGAGCAACAGCTTCGAGTTCCTGAGGGGCTGCCTGATTCACGATCAGGCGATCACGTTTCAGATTGCGCTCGGCGCCGTGAGCGACGGCGGGCAACTGGTGGCCCGCGATATTGAAGACCGCGGCTTTCCGCGCGGGCAGATGGTGCTTGCCCATCTGCGCGAACGCTCCATGCCGGTGATTGCCACCGCACTCGCCGAGCATCTGCGAGAGCTCCTCAGTGCTGCACCGGTTGATGGGCGACAGCACGATCCCGCCGACGTCTGATCAGAACTGCGCCACCGGCGCGCGCGCCACGCCCGCGCGTTCAAGCTCTGCCGCCACCGCAAGCGCCAGATCCTCACGCCAGGGTGCGGTGATGATCTGCACGCCAACGGGCATCGGCCAATCCGATCGACCCGACCATACCGGCACGGTACAGACGGGCAGGCCCAGACAGGAAATCGGCTGAGTGAGAAGTCCGGTGTTGGGACGCGTGGGCAGGGTGCGGCCGCGCACATTGAACGTGGCGGCGCCAATCGGCGTGGCGGGCCCGGGGGTGGCTGCCGCGAGAAGCACGTCGAAGCGCTTGAACAGGCGCGCCGCATCAACGGCCACCCGCTGACGAACGCGGCGCGCCCGATCAATCCAGGCAGCGGGAAGCAGCGCGCCCGCCAGCAGGCGATCACGCGTCAGGGGATCGAAGTCATCGGCCCGCGCGCGCAAATCATCGAGGTGGAGCGCGCCCCCTTCAGCATTGGTGATCAGAAAGGCCGCTGCCCTCGCCTGTTCGGCTCCATCGAGCGTGGTGCTCGCGGTCGCGCCGAGCGCGCGCGCCACCATGGTCACCGCTTCCAGCGACTGATCATTGGCGTTCTCATGAAAATAGCCGTCGAGCGTGGCGATCCGCAGACCCCTGATCGCATCGGGCGTGAGACGGACATCGCTACCCTCGGACCCACTCGGTGCAATCAGGCTTGCCGGATCGCCCGCATCACGCCCTGTCATGGCGGCATAGGAGAGGGCCAGGTCCCGGGTGCTGCGGGCAAAAGGCCCCAACACATCGAGGCTCGCCACGAAAGGATAGGTGCCTGTTCGAGGCAGTCGCCCATAGGTCGGGCGAAACCCAAACACGCCACAAAGCGACGCAGGCACGCGGATCGATCCGTTGGTATCCGATCCCAGGCTGAGTGGCACCTGGCCGGCTGCGACCGCCGCAGCCGAGCCCCCCGAGGACCCCCCTGCGATTCGCGTCGGATCATGCGGGTTGCGCGTAGGCCCCACATGGCTGTTCTCGGTGGTAAACCCGTAGGCGTATTCATCCATGTTGAGCGCACCCACCAGCACCGCCCCCGCCGCCTCCAGACGACGAACGAGCAGCGCGTCGCGGGTGGCCGGGGCCCGATCGCGCTCAATGCGCGATCCGGCCAGGGTGGAAAGGCCCGCCACATCAAACAGGTTCTTGACTGCGAACGGCACGCCGGCAAGAGGGAGGCGCGCACGCTCGTCTGCCTGCAGGCTTTGAAGGTGCGCGGCACGCTCAAGCGCCCGTTCGCCCAGCACCGCAGTGAAGGCATGGGTAACCCCGTCGGTGGCTGCGATGCGGGCCAGCGACCGCTCCACCGAGTGAAGGGCAGACTGGCTACCCGTCTGCACCGCCTCCGCAATCGCCCAGGCGGTATCCGGCATCTCACTCATGCCGCGCCCCCGGTGGCTGAGGCACAAAGACCAGCGCCGATTCGTCTGAAGGGCCCAGCGCGACCGGTAGGAGCGCGCGATGCATCGCCTCGGCCAGCGCCAGATAAGACAGTACGCCCGGGCGCTGAGCCTCGGAAATGCCGAGATTCAGCACCGCCGCATTGGCATCGAGCAGTCGTGAAAGGGGATCTGCAGTGGCCATGAAGGACACTCCTGTCAGCAGCAGCCGAGGAACTGACGGCCCCGGTAAAACGGTCCGAGGTCTTCAGCGAATCCGGCCAGCGTATCGCGCCAGGCCCGCCACTGTCCGTCTGCCTCGATGGCAGCGCGGGTACGGGCGGCCAGTTCTGCACGCAGGGCCGGCTCGTCGATTCCGGTCACCCGCCCGTCCTGCACCCGCA
>Ga0172372_10007532_pt1 | contig 14595 bp, 18 predicted proteins | sample LakKiv5m_2_FD_114544 | JGI IMG/M metagenome (GOLD analysis project Ga0172372, IMG submission 114544) | Freshwater microbial communities from Kabuno Bay, South-Kivu, Congo - kab_092012_9.5m | ecosystem: Environmental > Aquatic > Freshwater > Lake | place: Democratic Republic of the Congo...
AAGAACCTTCAGGTAACCTATTTATCATTACGACCCCTTCCATAAGATATTTATTTATTTTTTTTTTATTAATAAGCTGTATGTTCTATTTTTAATTCTATAGTCCAGTAAAGATTGCTTGGTAACTCGAGGAAGTTCCAGTCATCATCTACTAACTGAAAATCTAACATCTCTAAAGCTTGAGAAGCCATCGTATAAGAAGCCTCGATCATATTACTCTGACTACTCATTAATCCAAAATAAGAAACATTAACAGGCACCCTATATAATATATTAAATCTTTTTGAAATTTCATTAGCATTAATACCCTGACCTCCAACCATAGAAGATAAAACGTATATATTCTGTGTGCTTAATGTATTAACCGGTAAATCTCCTATTAATTGATAAGTTCCACTTACTAACGAAGATATAGTATTCGTACTTGAAAAACCAAGTTTATTTAAACATGTTGAAGATGCCGAAAATGCAAAAAGAGCAGGTGCCGTAAAAGTTAAAAATCCCGTGTAATTATTAAATGAAACAGTAAATGTTCCAGCTCCTACTTGTGCATTTATTTGAGATTGCAAAAATGAAGCTAATGTAGGACCGTCGAAATTTTGATTTGTTGGAATAGTTATTGTTCTAATGAATGTATAATTTAATAATAATGTATTATTTGTGCTGTTAAAAGATGGGAACACATAAGGCACAGTTACACCTATTACACTCACTCGACGTGGATAAGAAATCGGCTTAGGTAATAGACACCTAAAATTAGATTGACTTTCTCCAGGTTGTCTGTCTGTATCTGAATTTATAAATATTCTTGAACTCTCAAAATGTGACATTATATTATATTCTAAGAAAATATAATATAATTTTTTATTCAATTAATTCTACATTATTATCTCCTCTAATTTTCAAGACTTTTTTGTAATAAAGAGTGAATATACCAGTTAATCCTAAACCACCTGAAGGGAAACCAACATTACTGAATAATTTGACAATCGCAGGAGCCCCGCCGACTAATGAAAGACCATTTAGAACACTTGAAGAACCGCCCATAATCACCTGTTCCATATTGATGCCAAAACAGCCATGATTCAATATGCCATATGGTATATCTGGGAAAACACCAGCTCCAGTAAATCCTGGTGGATTTGCTATAGCGCCATCGATGGCAGCGTCAGTTTGTGCAGGGTCTGTGTCGTCAAAATTTCCAGAAACAGAAGCTGGCACACCAGGGGCTGTTGCTTTATAACTTGTATAACCACAAGCCGTAGTTTGAGATTGTAAAGCTTGGGCTAACGTATCATATGCACGGTTCCACGCTTTATCGGTTTCAGCTAATACTTGAGCACGACTGAGTGGGCGTGTTTGGGGGTAGTATTGACCGTTAATAACTATTTGAGCGCCTGTTAAATTTGCGATTTTTTGACGTTCAGATTTTACACGTCTTATATTTGTTAAATCTGTTGTTTGATGTAAAGATCCATAAATAGAACATAAATATTTACAAGCTTTAGAGAGTAAAATATCTACTTCTTGTCCGTCAGCAACGAGAGATCTTTGAACGGTATAATCAGAAAATAATATATTTAAACCTCCTTCAGGCATTGAGGCTGTTGATGCGATGAATTGATCGTATGACTGAGTAAATGAAGGGGTAAGCTGGACCGAGTCGACATTTAATTTAACATTGTTTAAAGCATATGTAGCGGTTGCATCGGCAACAGTTGCGCCTCCTGCATATGCAAAATTTGCGGGAGAAATTAAACATTCAGAATTAGAGCTTAAATAAAAACGTATTATCATACTGGAAATATTACGCATAGGGAAAAAATGAACACTTTCAGCAAAAAGTCTAAATACAGGTGATAAATCCAACCATACATCCTGACCAAGTGCGCTTTGTTGTTGAGCAGAAATAATCGTGGCTTTATCATCAATATCAGAAGCGACACCAGCACCCGTACTTAATCTCATGGATTTATTATCAAGCCAAAAGCCGGAACGTGAAAGGAAAGTGTCGTAGTAGTCCTGATTGGAAGTAGAAGCAACAACCATTCCTACAAGTTGAGGGATATTATCAACTACACTAACTACGACTCCATTGATAACTAACTCAGCACGTCTGAAGGGGGCGTAGCCATTTTCAGCACAGGTTAGGGCACCACCGGTAGGCGTTAATACTTTTAAATTATAAGTCATAGCGAGTGTTTGTAGATCAAAATATCCACTATCTGACATTTGTATTTCCATAATATTTTGTGAGTTAAAGGAAAAGGGACCTCCAGTCGTTGGGAGATATTCACGAGTATTTCTCGCAACAACTACGCTTTGACTTTCAATGGTTCCTCCTAATTCTAATTTTTCAGGTAGTCTTTCTACGAGGGGTACTGGTACATATTTTATGCTGGACATCTATATTATATCACAAGATTTTTTTTATTTACAAAAAATAAAAAAAACCTTAAATTTTAAAAATTATTTATTCAAAAAATTTATTAAATTTCTCAAAAAATTCAAAACGTATTTTTTCATTTATCTTTTCTTTATAACGATTTAAAACTCTATTAATTATTTTATCTTTATTTTTTTCATAATATCGCTCTCTAACTAATCGTCCTTTTTCTGATTGACTATATTTTTTTTGAGTTCTTTTTATATATTCTGGAATTGACATTATTATTTTTTAATATATAATGAGAAAATTAATTTTAAATAAGTTTTCATTATTTAATTAATTCATTTTTCAATACAACTATAATTTTATCAGTTAATCCCATATCATTAATATATTTTAATATAAATTCTTCTCTCTCTTCTGGTTTAGGTTTTATAAAACCCAAAGATATTTTTTCTATTGTCTTATCATAATTCTCAACAAATTCAAGAAGTTCATATATTTTTTTATAGGTTTCATCATCAAGCGCTAAAATATCCATCTTATTATTTATAAATATTTTTTTCTCAATATATTATAAATGGAAGAACCAGCCACAACAATAACTGAAGAAGATTTAAAAGAAATTGAAAGTCAAAAACCAACACCAGAACAGGTAAAATTACGAAATGAAGCGTTTATGTCTTTCTGGGAAAGTATAAAACATCTTCAACATGACCCAGACTTCGAAAGATTACCTATACCATATAATTATAATGTTATACTTGACATGATATATAAACAAATTGACGAAGAAGAAGGATTAGCTAAGCTAAGCCCTCCCGAGATTGAAAAATATAATGAAACAAAAGAAGAATTAAAAGAAAAAAATCAAAAATAAGAAAAAAAAGAGCCGAAAAATAAAAAAAATAAAAAAAAAAAGAATAAAAAAAGTTAATGAAAAATATATTGAAATTAATGAAAAATTAATTTCTATATAAATATTATATGCCACCAAAAAAACCTTTAAAAACTCCCTCTCGTAGAATTGAATTAGAACCAGAAGAACCCGAAGAACCATTAACTGAACCAACACCTAAAATAAATTTGGTGACTGAAAAAAAAGTTACATCAGGACGACCAAGCGGAACTAAGGACACAAAACCTCGTAAAATGACAATGTCAAAATTAGAAGCTTTGGCAAAAGCTCAAGCGGTAAGAAAGGCAAATATTGAAAAAAGAAAACAACAAATAAAACCTGAACAAATAAAACCTGAACAATCAGAGCCTGAAGAAGCAGAAATTACAAGTACTGATGAAATTATAGAAAAGATACCAGAAAGAAAACAATTTAAAGAAAAAGAAGAAAGTGTTAAAACTCAAAAAATAAAACCAAAAAGAAAAATTTTAATTGTTAAAGAACCAGAAAGCGACAGTGATGAAAGCTTAGAAATTAAATATGTAAAACCAAAACTAAAACATAGAAAGAGAGAGCCACTATATGACGATTACGAACCACCAAGAGAAAACGCTTTAGATTTATTATTAAAACATTACGGGGGATTTTAAAAATCTTTAAATATATTATAATGAATAATATGTTCGGAGCAAAGATGGGTCAAATTTATATATCCATGAATGAAAGAAATAAATCAGCTATAGGAAGACTTAAAGAAATGGAAGAAATGAGCCGTCCTATATCAAAACCTATATTACCAGCACCACCAAGACAACTTTTAGATACAAAAACTATGAGACGTACTTTTAATCTTGAACAATCCAAAAGAATATCGATGGAGGCAAGATTAAAAGATTATCTTAAATTTCAACCTAAAAAATATAGTAAAGAAGATCTTTTACAATCTTTAATGATTAAGGAACTATTAAATAAACAATTAGAAAGAAATAAAAAATTACGTGAGCAAGTGAAAAAAGGTTTATTAACTGTTAAACAATATGACGAACAGAGAGTAAATGATAATGTCTTAGTTTCTCAGGTTTCCTCAGCTATGCCATTAATAGAAGAACCTTTACAAGCTATGGGCATAAATACTACTCAAATGAGAAATTTTTTAGAAAATCCAACAAGTGAAGAAACAACCGGATTAAACGCGTCAAGAGCTGAGGTGATCGCTTCCGACGTATTGGATACTATAGAAGAAGCGGTCGAAGAAACAGAAAGACGAGCAATTCAAACGGCACCTATTGTTCCACCTAATCCAACCAGAACTGGTCAAAGTGTAGCTACAAGAACAAGATTAAATTTAAAAGATTATAGAGAAACAGTACCCAGACTTTCTCGTCAAGAATTAGAAGGTCTTTCTGTTGAAAAACTTGAAGAAATAGCAAGTTTAAAACCAGGGGGAAGACCACCTGCCACTTTAAGTCAAGCAAGAGAAATTTTAGCTGAAAGAAGAGCTGAAGGATTAAGAGAATTACAATCACAAGTTAGAATTGGAGAAATTGAAAGAACAGCTGGTCCTTCTCGTGAGGAAGAAGAAAGAATTTTAAGAACTGGTCAAGCAAGAGAAGCTTTAAGATCTGAAGTAGGAACAAGAAGAAGAAGAAGAGCAAGATAAAAAATCCTCTATTTATATATTAAATAAATGGAAGATTTGAATTTTTGGAAATCTGATTATTTTATAAATAAAGCAAGAAAAACAGCAAAAACAAGAGGTTATAATCCTAATAATCTTTTTCTTGCTAATAACGGAATTAATAAATTATTATACGTTTATAAAAAAAGTAAATTATATTTTGGACGTTTAGGATATGGAGATTTTATATACTATTCAAGCCCTGAATTTGTAAAAAGTGGAAAATTTGGTGATGATAAAGAAAAATATTTAAAATTTGCCAAAAGAAAGCGTTATGTATTCAGAAAGTCGCATAATGCTATGAGTGATAAATTTAATTTAGGAAAATATACACCTAATGAATTAGCTTTAAAAATATTATGGTGAAATTTTCTTAGTTTATAATAGGATATGTACTTTAAACATCCATTTAGAGTTATATTTTATGCTCCTTCTTATTCAGGTAAAACTACACAGATTACACGACTTTTAGAGAATAAAGATTTTAAAAAACAATTTAAAAATAATATTTTTCTTTTTTCTCCTACTTCATTTTCTGATAAATCATATAAGGGATTATTAAAAGATAAAAATATTTTTGAAGACTATGACGAAGAAATTATAAAAGAAATTATGGAAGAATCAAAAACTTTAATAAAAGAAAATAAAGGAAAAAAGAAAACACCTATCTTATTTATATTAGATGACGCAATAACTGATATATCAAGAAACGGTATATTAAATGTTTTATTTACAAAAGGTAGGCATTATGACATATCAATAATTTTAAGCACACAACAAGCGCATTTAGCTTCTCCATGTATGCGATTAAATTGTTCTCATAAGGTGTTATTTCCTCAGAAACTTAATGATATGGAATTAAAGGCTTTATCTGAATTAATGCCTGTAGATAAAAAAGTTTTTTATGAAATAATTGACGATTTAAGAAAATCAGAGCCATATTCTTTTTTAGAAGTTGATTACTCAGCCCCTAATATGTCAAAGATGTTTTTAAAAAATGGTTCTCAATTTTATAAAATTAAAGATGAGTAAAAAATATTTATTTATATTATAAATGGTATTTAATGCAATCAAAAAAAGCTTAGGCAAGGCTTACGATTGGGGAAAAAAACAATTAGGTAAAGCATCAGATGCTTACAAACGAGTTCGAAGTTTTGGTAAAAATTCTATGGAAGCTGTAAAAGAGAAGCACCCCTCACTTTATAAATTAGGTTTAGAAGCTATCTACAATTCGCCCTATGGAGATAAAATTAAAGGAGCCGAACAAGTTTTACAACAAATGGATAATTTAGCAGATGGCAATTTAGGACGAAAAGTAGAAGCTATTAAAAGTTTAGGTAGAATGGCTCTAAAAAGGGATATGTCTTTAGCGGGTGCCTTAGAAAAGGGAGCAGAAGAAGGTTTAAAATTTGTTGAAAGATCAGCTGAAAAACGCGGTTTAGGTGGTGTATTTGGTGCGTTAAGTGGTCCTGTTCGAGAACAATTAGGAAGAGGTATAAGAACTGTTAGAGAAAGAGAAGAGGAATATGAAAGAGAAGCCAGAGGAGGCGGTAGAATGGGTTAAGGTTCAGTTTCTACTTTTATTAGATTTCCAAATTTTTTTATATCTAATTTTATATTGGGGCTTAAAGGACTTAAAGGCTGTGATGTTGGATTATCTAAAAATCCTAAAATTTCTTTGAAAGATTTTTCTTTATCCTTTGTCTCCTCTCTATTAGGAATAATAGATGATAAGCCGTTAGTTTCAGGTGGTCTTTCTACCTTATCTTCTTTATATTTTTTATTAAATTCTTCTATTATTTCTTTAGAAATAGGAGGGGAAGTTTCAATTAATCGTTCGAGTTCTATTCTTATAAATTTCATCATATTTTTCGCATTCATTCTTTCATTTCGCGATAAACTTAATTCTAAATTTATAAAATTATATAATTTTGAATATTGAATGCTTATAATTCGGTGATTTTCTGATCTTTTTGAATAGCCAAAATATGAATTTATAGATGCTATAATTCCTGTAAAAAGTGAAATTATACCTATATAAACTGAAGCGTATTCATCAGAACCAAAAATAGAATTAGACCCTATAGATAAAGCGCCAGATATCGTGCTTAATATAGATGTAGGAAGTGCTAAAAAATTATTCATTTTTAAATATTTTATTTCAGAATTTCTATGTAAAATAGAATAACATGAAGCCTTTTCACCTATACTCTTTAAAATATTTTCTAAGCTATCATTCCATTTATAATTTATCGGTTCCATTATATATAATGTTTATATATAATTTAACTTTACACCTGCATATTTTAGCAAGTTTTATTTGTCACTCAAATATAAAGCCCTCATTTGTTTTAATGCTGTTTCTTTTTTTAATGGCTTTTTGGAAAAAAAACGAGGTCTTCCGGTTTGTTTTTTTTTAACTTTATAACCATTTAAAACTTTTTTAAGTTCATAGGGCATTTTTTATAATTAATTCATATTTTTAATTAATTCGTCTCTTTTTTTTATTGCTTCGTTTAAATCTGTATAACTTGAAAAATGCTTTAGTTTATTATGTCTAAATATAACATTAAATCTGTTATTTTTTATATATATATGATGTTCTCCGCTAATTGTTGATATTTTTTTATAAAATATAGGTCTATTTTTTAAATTTTCAGATTTAGTACAAAATCTTAAATTTTCCAATCTATTATCATTTTTATTTCCGTTAATATGATCTACTTCATCATTTTCATTTTCTTTTATTAAAAATGTTTGAGCTATCAATTTATGAAGATTAAATATTTTTCTTATTTTTTTATCGTATAAAGCTACTAATTTATAACCACGATTTGATATACAAGATTTTATAATTTTATTTTTTTTATTAATTACATATCCTAAATTTGAAACTTTATAATTATTATATCCTTCTATAGTTTTAAAAATTTCGTTATTAGACATTATATAATAATAAAATTTTTTTTATTCTATATTTTCCCAATCTATCCGATAGTTTGGGTTTAATTCTTTCTTTCTTATCTCTATTAATATATTTTCTTTTGAAGATTTTTTTAAAAGTTCTTTTAAGGTAATGGGTGTGTCTTTAGATATACGAACTAAGGGACGACATGCTGGGAAATCTTCATCATCTTCACGGTCTCCACATTTAACAATTTTATTTTGTAAAATATAGGCTTTCACACTAACCCATTTTTCTTGAAACCATCTACGCTGACCGCTTACGGGTGATTTTTTACCTTTAAGCCATTTTTCATATTTATTTTTAAATTCACTATCTCCCTCTAATGCTATTTTTAGAGCATATGCTGAACGATATAATCCTTTTCTTTTATATATCTTATCTGCAATAAATAAATATTTAGCTGGAATTTTTGGTCTCTCCATTTATTTATATTTTTTTTTTATTTTTTATTAAAAGTTTTTTTAATCAACAATTGAAATTTGCAGGTAAGTTTGGTCAGCATATAAACTCGTCCCAAATACCGTTGAAGTATTTGCGGTATTAGATGCTATAAAAACTTCAAGCCTATCATTAATATTTAGTTGTTTATATTTGCTTATTTGTAAAGTAAAATAAGTTCTTGATGGTGGTGATGTTTGAGGCACGATATCAACAGCATCTATTAAATTATCAGTTAAGGTTCCCGCACTATCATAAACTCTAATATATAATTCAAAACTGGCTTGAGCTGGCAGAGAGGTTGGGTATTGGATAGCTAAAGAACAATTTAAAAGATAAGTCGCGGTTTTCTCAATCAATACAGTCGATGCCCCAGCCCTTGGATTGTTCGGGTTAGGCCAGCGGAAATAACCTAATGAATTCTGTTCAAATTGTTGTGTGTTCCATTGTATCTGATATGGAGAACCTGCTAAAATACCCACCATATCGACATTTTTACCAATTGATAAAACTCTTTGACTTGGAACCGCCGAAGTTGGAACTATTGAAGACCAGCCAGAAGGTCCTCGTTGATAAATATTTGGTGATAAACCAGTTAAAACAAATAAAGAGCCATTAGTCGCAGGATGTGTTGGAACACTTGAGCCCGCATACAGATCAACTTGGTTTCCGTTATTATCCCTTAATTGAATATATCGGTTGGTTTGGTCTGTAGCTCCTGAATGAAATATATCTTTAGATGTATTTAAGCTTTCGGTATAATCACCATTATTATTTACCACTTTAAACCTACCAACTGAAGCACCAGATTGAATTTCAATACCCTTAACAGAAGCACTATCAACAAGGATATTTGTTCCTCCCGTTGTAAATGTAGCATCGGTTGCATTTATAGAAACAGCATTTAAATCAACGGTATCCATTCTCGGGGTTGAATCATAAATATTAAAATCAATGAGAGTTGCCTTAGCAACATTTAAAGAAGCCGGAATATTTAAACACAAAGCAAGATTAACTTGCCCCGCCATTGGATTATTTAAATTAAAAGTTGCCCCGGCAAAGTTGCATTGATTAAAATATATTATACCCCCAAACGTAATCGGAACGGTAATCACTCCGGCAAATTCACAATTATCAAAGCTTATGAAATTAGACATTGAATTAGTAAAAGTGAAATTTTTTAGGAAATCACATTTATAATATCTGTGTCTCCCTTGTGTTCCGTCAATTGTAATATTTCCATCAAAAGACAAATTATTAAATTGATTTCTCGTAGATGAAACCCCGCTTATTGTTAAGGCTTGTGTTATTCGTGTGAGTGGTGAAAAGCTTTCACTTCCAACTAATGAAACCGTATCTTTATTATTTAATAATAAAGGTGAAGGTGGAACCCAAGAACCGGGAGAAATTATTAATTGTTCTCTTGTTCCGCCAATTACATTTAAAAGGTTTATTTGAGTTTGTAAATCATCAGTTCCTAAATTTGCGTAATAAGTACGGGCTATTTCTCCAGAACTTCCGGCAGGTCCAGTAGCTCCAGTTTCTCCAGCGGGTCCGGTAGGTCCAGCTTCACCAGCTACCCCAGCAGGTCCCGTAGGTCCAGCTTCACCAGCAACCCCAGCAGGTCCAGTAGGTCCAGCTTCACCAGCAACCCCAGCAGGTCCGGTAGCCCCTACATCTCCAGCAGGTCCAGTAGGTCCAGCAGGTCCGGTAGCCCCTACATCTCCAGCAGGTCCAGTAGGTCCAGCAGGTCCGGTAGCCCCTACATCTCCAGCAGGTCCAGTAGCCCCTACATCTCCAGCAGGTCCCGTAGGTCCAGTAGGTCCAGCATCACCAGCAACCCCCGCAGGTCCAGCAGGTCCAGTAGGTCCAACACCACCACCACCACCTAACATATAAGCAATTCGATTTGATGAAACATCATAAGAAACAACATAAGAAGAAGATGAAGAATTTAAAGTTAAATAAACATTATCTGACGCGTCAGATGTTAAAAATGGAAATCCGGATTTATAAACCGAAATTTCACCGTCAAAATCTACCCGATGCCCTGGGCTTATTTTTAAATCTGTTTCGGTTTGGATATGCGTTCCAACCCCGAGGGCGTTTAATGTGTTTGTCTGAACTTCCATTGCGTAGATAGGCTGACCGGTTGAATCAATTGAATAAGCCCCGACGCTGTTATTTACTGCCAAAACATCTTCTAAGGGTCCGCCTGTGTATATATTGCTATTTATGATACCTCCAGAAACTCCGTTTATTGAAGCCATTATATAAAATATATAAAGATATTAAAATTATCGTTTAATATTTTTATATTAATCGTCTTCTTCTTCGCTTTCGCTTTCGGTTTCGTATTCTCCACCATATCCCAAAGTTTCTAAACAACCAATTAATAAAGCCGTTATTTGGTCATATTGGTCATATTTAATTTTTTTGTTTTTATCTTTTTTATTTTTATTTTTTTTATTTTTAGTTTTTTTATTTTTATGTCTCAAAAATTTCATTTTTTTATAATATATTTATATTTTTATTTTAATTTGTTCTCACCCCTGAATATTGAAATGGTGTTAAGCCCTGTATAATTCCTGTGAGTTGATTTTGTTGAGCTTGAATTAAATTACTAAATGGATTAATAATATTTCCTTGTGGTCTTTGTGGTAAAATTTGAGGGCGTATTGGTGAAACAAAGGGGGAAGTTCTCGGGTTATCATATAAGATAGGTTCAGGGGTTGGGAATACTTCTTCACCTCTTGGAATTGTCCCTCTTCCTTGTTTCCTTCTTTGTTCTCTTATCTTCTTGGTTTGTTCTCTTCTTGCTTCTAAATATTCTCTTGGTGAATTATAACCTAAAGCCTTTACATCTTCTTCAATTTCTTTTTTATTAGCCTCACGTGATGCGACGCGGTATTCTTCAACTGTTTTAAATCCTTCATCTTCTGCCTTCTTTTTGAATGCTTCCATTTCTTCGCCCAATTTTTGATTTTTTAATTCAACACGTTCTTTTAGTTGTTCAAATTCAGCTTGTCTCCATTCATCAGGTGTCATGATATAACCATATTTTGCTAGTGAACGTTCCGCTATAAATTGAGTCCAGTCTCTCCTTCTTTCGAGAGCTTTTTCTTCTAATTCAGTATTGAAGAAAATCGGGGCTAGAATATTATCGACGAACCCCTCATATGCCATTTTTAGAGGTGTGCCTAATATAGAAAGAGGCTCTCCTATAACTGGTATATTTTCAACAAAATCAACAACATCAGAATTTAATTTTTTAATATAATCTTTAGTTGTTCCATTTCTTAAATAATCATCTTCATTTAAAGCGGTATCAATTAATTTTTTGGCATCTTCAACACCCTCAACAGCACCTTTTACAGCTAAACCAGCTTTTCCAGCTTGAACAGCACCTCTTGCTACTTGTCCTAATGTTGAAGAACCAATAGTTCCGAATAATTGAGCTAAACCAGCCATTATATGATATATGTATAAAATAAAAATATTAAATTATATTAAACAATGGCTTCAATAAGCGGTGGTATATCCAATGCGAATATTAATCAAAATGTAAAGACAGGGGCTGAGTGGAGTGAGTATCCAGCTTCACAATCTGTAAATTTTGCGTCAAATGATCTTTTAAATTGTGGTGTTATTAATTGGTCTTCGTTTAATCCTCCTTTAGGTGGAGTGGAAGGCTTAGCAGAAACGCTTATAATATCTAATGATGCTTCTTTAAATCCAATAAATAACATTTCAAAATTATCTATTGGAGATGTCAATGAAGTTAATGTAAATGTAAATTTACAACAAATACCAGAGATGGGTAATTCTTGTGTTTTATATGGAGATGGGGACTTATTAGATCCTTTACAACCTCTCACAGATTTATACTGTGGGGGGTTATATACGACTAAACAATCAGAATTTAAAGGCACATTATCAATTTATTCAGGATTAAACGTTGGAAATTTTGCAACTGGTGCCGGTTCAAATATAAATCTCGATGGAGTTTTGAATTTAAATGAAGATGGACCGCCTACCTCTTCGGTTAATTTGAGAGCTGGGACTTTTTCGGGAAATTCAAATTCATTAATAATAGGTGGAACGACTGGAATTAATGGTGGTGTTTATTCAAATTTTACAATTACTTCAGGGCTTACCTTAAATCCTTCGGATGGTTACAAATTTATCGGTATGAATGCCGGAAGTGTGGGACCGTTTGGGACTGCTTCATTAATTTTGTCAAATAATTCAGCAGTGCCTCTTCCAACTGGAAATTTAGAATGTGCTTCTATTACTTGTAATACCTTAAATTATACAAATTTATCGCCAAATCCTTTTATTTCAACAATAGATTTAAGCGGTGTGTTATTTAATGGTAATAATGCTGGAGGTCAAAATATTCAAAATATAGGAAGTCTAATTGCTGGTTCATATCAAGGAACCGGAACTAATGGAACATTTCAAATTGGAAATAATCCATTAAATAATTATACAAATGACGGAGGGGATGGTGTGCCGGTTTTAAATTTGGGTTATTCAAATTTAAATTTAGCGGGCAATAAAATCATAAATTTAGATAATCCCATTTCGTCTGATGAGCCATCAACAAAAGGATATACAGATACTCAAGATACAGCAACTCTTACAAGTGCGGAAGCTTATGTAAATGGTCGTTTATATGCCTCACAGAATGAATATTACAGCGTGAGAATTCCCAATAATCCTAATTCACAATTAACACCCATGACAATATCGGCTGGGAATACAGAGATAATATGGACTTCAGGAATTATACCAAATACATATAATTTATTTAATTATATAGAATTTATGTCAAGTGCGACTGGATCGGGAGCTGGTGCGACTGTATTATTAGGTGAGATATCGTTAGATGGCGGACCCTTTGTAGCATCCACAGTAGGACCTTATGGAACAGGGGCAAATTCCGCGGGGTCTTTATTTCATTGTGTTTGGATAGTACAAAATACAACTAATAGTTACCAATTAAGAGTTAAAGCATTCGCTGGGTTTGGTTCAAGTATAACAATTAATGCTGGTTCAAATGTAATTTTAAAAACAAGTCGTCAATTATCCAGCTTTTAACGGAAAAAATAAAGTTGGTTAATATTTCTCGCTCTGGAAATCGCGGTATATATTAAATTAACATCAAATAAATTATTGAGATCAATAAAAATTTTATTTTCTTCTTCAACAGTCAAGCCCTGGACGGAATGAATAGTGGATGCGTTTGTTTTTTCAAATCTACTTTCGGGAATGTTTGGTTTTGTTCCAATAATCCAATCGCCATTTAAAAAATGTTCAGTGTTGCCATTGAGACGATTAAAGACATCTTTTTTAGAATGTGAAATAACGCGGTATTTTTCACCATCAATGATACTATTTATAATTTTAGCTCTTGACTTATCGCCTTCTTTTGTTGAACATAATATCCAATCATTAACTTTATAAATATTTTTAATATCTTCTAATTTTTGAATTGTAAAATTAGATTTAATAAATTTATAAATTTGAAGAAGTTGTTCAGGTTCTGTAATATTTAATTCTCTAAATTCTCTTAGTTTAATTTTTAATTCTTTAAGTTTATCACATTTAGACCTATAATCAATTGAAAAAGTAATAAGTTTCATTTTTGATAAATTAAAATAATTATTTTTAAATGTAGTTTGAAAGGCTTGACCTTTTGAACTGACATCACCAATAAACCAAATTCGAGAATAAGGATAAGTTAAAATAACTTTGTTAATATCATCATTAGATAACATTGTCATTTCATCTATTATTATGTTAGCTGGAGTATGTAAAGAGGGGTTTATATCTTTGTCTTCATTATAACAAATAGTTTTTGTTACTTTATCTTTAACAATAAATTCTTTGCCTGACAAACAAGCGAAAGATACGGATTTAACATTAAATTCTTTTTGTTTTTCAACGCATAACCTCCAGGGAACCGCTGAAAATATTTTATCAATAATTCCCTCATTAGTTAAAACGTAATGAGTTTTACCGCTTCCGCCTTGACCGTTGAGACATAATACACGATTTGAAAAACGTTCATCATATTTAGAAGTTGGAGGAGTTGGAATATATAAATTACCATTGAAATAAATTGGTGTTGAATTCATAAAGGGAAATCCATTTTTATTTAATACTCTAACGGGTTTCTCAACAAATAAGGAATTATTAGGTTTAATATCTTTTTTACA
>Ga0172372_10007533_pt1 | contig 14593 bp, 6 predicted proteins | sample LakKiv5m_2_FD_114544 | JGI IMG/M metagenome (GOLD analysis project Ga0172372, IMG submission 114544) | Freshwater microbial communities from Kabuno Bay, South-Kivu, Congo - kab_092012_9.5m | ecosystem: Environmental > Aquatic > Freshwater > Lake | place: Democratic Republic of the Congo...
ATATTGAGTGTGCTTCTGGTACCAGACCAGCATTAAATGTGCAGTTATAAGGGCAAGCATGATTCCTGGGATTAAGAGAATATGAACTGCGTAGATGCGTTGGATAAACATCTCACCTGGAAAAGCACCACCGAAAACAAAGTAAGAGAGGTAAGAGCCAACTACAGGGATTGCTTGCATGATCGCTTCAGCAATCCGAACTCCTGTACCTGATAGAAGATCGTCAGGAAGTGAATAACCAAGGAATCCCTCGACGATACCAAGAGTCAGTAGTGCAACTCCGATAATCCAGTTAAGTTCACGTGGCTTGCGGAATGCACCAGTAAAGAAGACACGCATCAAATGAACAACCATCGCCGCCATAAATATCAAGGCTGCCCAGTGATGGATTTGACGCATCAACAATCCACCTCGAACATCAAAGGATATATGCAGTGCCGAAGCGTAGGCCGCTGACATTTTTATTCCTTTTAGCGGTTCATAAGAACCTTCGTATTCAACTTCTTTCATTGATGGGTCAAACCAGAAAGTAAGGTATGTTCCTGATAGTAGAAGAATCACAAAGGAGTATAAGACGATTTCGCCAAGCATAAAGGACCAGTGATCAGGGAAGACTTTGGTAATAGTCTTCTTCATCCATTTAGCAGAACCGGTGCGCTCATCAATAAAACTTGCGGTACCGCCAACTATTTTCTCACGTGCGCTCATTATAAATCACTTCCATTGAAACTTGGCTTAACATCCTCATTAAATATCTCTTCTGCCATCAGATGCCCAACTGCTCAACGGTAATGGTTAACTTCTGTAACGAACGTTCAGCCGGTCCAAATAATACTTTTATTCCCCAAGTAACATTATAAATGAATTGGTGGCAGGGGCAGAGAATATGTTTGGCTCTCTGCTCATCAAATGATTTATACATCATATTTATATTATATTATAAATATTTTTAAAATCAAATATATAAATTGTTGATAATTAAATAAAAATTATTTTACTTTTTCAGAAATGATACGATAATTAATTTATGAATAAATTCTTTTCTTCATTAGCTCTATTTTCTTTATTAGTAAGCTCTTCGATATCTAACACAGCTTATGCTGCATCATCAGTGAAACTAACAATAAAACAAAGTGGTTCAGATATGTTACTATCTTGGAAATATTATAAAGTAAAAAATATTAAAAATCAAATTATTAAAGTTATTAATGAATCTGAAGAGTATGAAAAGATATATAAGCCTAGTTCAACTTCTAGAAGTTTTAGGATTAATGATCTAGAATTAAATAAGAATTATATTGTAGAAATTGCATTGCCTAGTAGAAACTTAACATCTAAAAAGTCATTTTACTTATTTGATAAACCAACTTCAGCTACAAATCTCTCTACTAAATGGGAGAAAGACACATTACTATTAGACTGGGATTATAATGGACCTGCAGTTAAGGAATGGTTAATTACTGCTACTGGTAGAGACGGTAAAGAGTATTTGTCGGTCTCAACTAATTCACCAAGTAATAATTTTAGATTAGTTGGGTTATCTTCTAAACTAGGATATACGATTCTATTGAGGGGTAGTAACTTAGCAGGTATAGGTAAATTTACTAATGCTGTTGCTTCCAATTCATCTCCTGATAAAGCTGAAAATTTAAAATTTCAACCGATATCTGAGGATGGAAAGTCGGTATCTCTAACTTGGGAGTATCGTGGTCCTACAGTTTCTAGATGGCTTATAGGGATAAGGGCATCTGGATTTGCAAGAGATCTTGAGACTATAACTATCTCTGGTAAAGAACGTAATCTAGAAATTCGAGGATTATCTGAATCTGGTTTATATAGATTTATTTTAGTTGGCGTTAATGAGTATGGTAATTCAGGAGAGGTAAGTGGTAATTATATAGCAAGCGCTCCTCTCAAAGCTCCAACAAATTTAAAAACTACACCTTTGCATCAGAGTATAAGGTTATCTTGGAACGCTCCTTTCTCAGATAAAGGTCCTATATCTGGATATAGAGTTGAATATTCTCCTTTGGTTACAAATAATTGGAAGTCTATAAGTACTGGAAGTGATACATCAGTTACTGTCTCTAATTTAAAGAATGGAGATCAATACAAGTTTCGAGTATCTGCTATTACAAATAACTCAATCGGTCTTCTTTCAGCAGAAATTACAAGCACCGCTGGTTTAATTCCAGGAGTTCCTACAAATATAATTGCTAAACCAGAAAATCTTGGCATTGATTTAAGTTGGACACCGCCGAAGGGAAATATTTTATCACATATTATTGAATATAAGCAATCTTCTGATTCTATCTGGACACGCTTAACTGTCGAGAGTGGCAATACTGCAAAACTAATCGATCTAATTGGTGGTAAACAATATAGCGTAAGAATAGCAGCTGAAAGTGAGAGTGGATTAGGTCAATTTACTAATGCTATAACGATAACACCTGTAGCAAGATCTAATGCACCTGTACTATCATATACTATTGGAATAAAAGCAGTGAATCTATCTTGGTCAGTACCTAATGATAATGGTTCAGCAATAACCGGTTATAAGGTATTTCAAAGAATCGGAAATGGTATAAAACAACAGTTAGGTACATCGGTCTTAACTATAAATAAATTAGTTGTAACAAACTTAAATCCTGGTGATACATATCATTATGAAGTTGTTGCTGTTAATGATGTTGGTGACAGTCCTTTATCAAATACAATCTCAGTAAATATTACTGCGAAACCTGAGAATCTTTTGTTATCTGCAATTGGTGGAAATAAAACAATCACTTTAAGCTGGGAAGAACCAAATGCAAATGGAGCTCCTATATTGTCATATAAGTTAGAGCGTGCTGGAAATGGTTCAAATTTTACTACAATTTCTGATTCAATTTCTGCTAATTCTTATACAGATATTAATTTAACAAATGGTGTAGTTTATCAATATAGATTATCAGCACGAAATTCTCAAGGATGGTCAGCACCTTCTCAGATTGTTTCTGCAACTCCTGTAGGTTCAGCATCAGCTGTTTCTAATTTAGTAGTAGAACCTTTTATAGAAGAGTTAAAAGTTTCATGGAGTCCGCTTGCTAGCTCTTCAGCCTATACCGGAGGTTCTTCCGTTCAAGGTTACAAAGTTTATATGAAAAAAGCTAATACATCAAATTGGGAGTTAGCTCCTGGTGGCGTATTAGGTGGTCTACAAAATTCAGCACCAACCCCTCAACCATCTCCTTCTCCATCTCCATCTCCATCTCCTACAGTTCCATCATCGATAGCTACTAATTTAGTAATTAGTGACCTTATACCGGGACAAGAATATAATTTTAAAGTTGTTGTTTTTACATCTTTCGGTGATGGCTCAGAGAGTGAGGTTAGAAGCAATAAACCATACGGACCTCCTGGTGCACCAATAGATTTTGCAGCTGTTGGCTCTGATAAGAAAGTTACTTTATCATGGGGAGCTCCTTTCTCTGTTTTACATATACCAGCTTCTATTGTTTATAAATATAAAGTAGAGTACTCTCTAGATGGGATATCATTCTTGCCGGCCAAAAATGATCTTACAACTTTAACTACTGAAATAACAAACTTAACAAATGGCTATCCATATACTTTTAGAGTCACTACCGGATACACAGTTGGAGGAAGAACTGCATATGGTGAATCAGCTATAGTTTCTATGACTACTCGAGGAACACCTTCTGCTCCGCAGAATGTAAAATTAACTAGGTTAAATAGTAACTCAGTGAGAGTAGATTGGACATCACCTGTTAGTACAGGAGGAGCTCCTATTCTCTTTTACTCTGTTGAATCATCATCTTCAGGTAATAACTGGTTTAATGAGGGTTTTCCACTTGCTAATGCAAGCTCATTAGTTATAAATAATGTTCCTGCTGGAGAACCTCTTCTAGTTAGATTGAAAGCCTATAATACTCTTATTTGTGATGAAACTGCCGAAGCTGGATATAATCAAGCAAGAATTCTTCTCAACACAGTTAAAGAAAATATGATTAATAGAGGTGGAAACACACTTAATAATTCTGATTTTAGAGTTAATCTTCCATCTCAAAATAATAATTCTAATTCTATAGATCTAGATTTATCTGCTACTGGTGTTCAGGATGCTGATGGAACTCCACTTATACCTGGTAATCCTGCAGCTACTCCACCAATTCCTGATATACCTGCAGTTCCAACTAGGGTTTTTGAATATGAACCTGGGAAGTTTAGATACTTATTCAAATCTTCAAACGGTACAAATGTATTTATTCTAGACTCAGTGCTTGCAATACTTGAAGATAGGACAAAACATTGTGGCTCTAATAACATTATTGGTCAGTTAGGTTCTGTCCCAGCACCAAGCGAATTGACAGGTCTAAAAGTATTACAAGTAGGTAATGGTTCAATTTCGTTATCATGGAACGCAAACCCAAGTAGTGAAAATATTAATAACTATAGAGTTGAATACTCTTTAGATGGTTCATCTTATAGCGTATATGGAAGCCCTGTTGTATCTAACTCAGTTACTCTTTCAAACTTAGTAAATAATAAATTACATTATATAAGAGTATCGCCAGTTAACGATTCAGGGGTTGGTTTAGGTTCAACCATTTTAGCAACACCTGTTGGTCCATCTCCTGCAACAAATTTATCTGCAACAGCATATGATCAAAAAGTTCTTCTATCATGGGTCTTGCCAAGTAATAATCAGGTTACAGTCTCTTCTGTTAGAGTTAGGTATAGCAATAATAATGGAGTTACTTTCACGCTTCATGGCAATCTACCTGCTAATTCAACTACCACATTAGTAGAGGGACTCACTAATTCTCAACTTTATCTCTTTGAAGTAGTACTTATTACTAATTTAGGTGAATCAGCTCCTATAACAGCAACAGCAACTCCTCAACCTATTCTTCCTAGTCAAGTGACTAACTTGATTGCGACAGTTAATGGTTTATCTGTAAATCTTTCTTGGAATCCTCCTTCTAATACAGGAATAGGTCAACTTACATATCGTATAGAATATAAGAAAGATAGTTCTTCCTCGTGGATAATTGCTAAAAATGGAGAATTAAATACTAATTATACTATATCTAATCTCGATGCATCTTTTACTTACAACTTTAGAGTAACTGCTGTAAATGCATCAGGTTCTGGATTATCTACAACCGTGAATGCTGTTACATAAATATATAATATAAATTATTTATATATAAACAATAGCAATTTTATAATTATAAACTTTTTAAATAATACTTTTTTTTAAAATACTATAGTATCATATATAATAATTATAGATATGTAAACAATTTTAAAACATCATCTAATATTAAAATTTTACACCCATATACAATAAATAAACCAAAATTTATACAAACCTTTGTATGGGCTTACAGAATTTTTTACTAACAAAATTAGAATTTATAAGCAATTATTTTACCAATTATTGAATTAAACTTATACAAATTACCATTTTTTAATATAAATCTTATTCTATTGCTATCCATTTATTACCTTATACATAAATAATTTAAAATATTTTAGGTATAAGATTTGAGCTACGATTAGAATGGATATTTATTATTACGATAATAAATAATCTATTATAAAAAATCATTTATACTAAAGTAGAAAAGACTACACAAATAATTTATATTATGAAAAAAATCTTAAGAAACACTAATTTTAATTATTATAGAAAAGAAATGGTGAGGTAAGTATAAATAACTTACCTCACCACCAACTTTACGGCTGAGTTGTTGCGTTCTGGGTTGAGCTATTTACAGATTGACCAACTCCATTTTGTGCTCTTACTCTTACTGTATAGTTAGTTGAAGGAGTAAGGCCTGTAATATTTGCTGATGTTGCAGATGAAACTCCGTCAACGAATATATTATATGTTCCTCCTCCATTTGTTGATATTTCGATAACATAATCTGTTATTGCTGAACCACCGTTACTTGCAGGCGCTGACCATGTTGCATTTATCTGTGTTGAACTAACCACAGTTAGTGCTAAATTAGTTGGAGCGCCCGGTACGCCATTATTTGTTGTACCAGTTTGTGTTGCAGAATTATTGCCCTCACCAACGGAGTTTTTAGCTCTAACTCTTATTGTATATGTTGTTCCAGGATTTAAGGAACTTACTATAGCAGATGTAGAAGCACTTACACCGTCATTGCTTGTACTGTAGGTAACCCCCGCATCACTAGAAAAATCAATAACATAATCAGTTATAGCAGATCCACCATTATTTGCTGGTGCTGTCCAGCTTACGTTAAGTTGAGTTGAAGAGGCTGGCGAAACAACCAATCCAGTAGGAGCTCCTGGAACACTATAAATTGTTCCAGTTACAACTGCTGTGTAACTTGATTTACCTAATGCATTAATTGCTCTAACTCTTACGCTTCTAAAAGTACCCGCTGTAACCCCAGTTATAATATATGACGTATTTGTGCTAACGCCATCATTAGCTAATACAAATCCCGCACCTGAGTCTACATCTATTTCATAGTCAATTATATTACTTCCATTATTTTCTGCAGGAGCTGACCAAGAAGCAGTTAATTCATTTACTCCTGTAGCAGATAATGTTAGATTAATTGGAGAACTAGAAACACCTACTGAGCTACTACTTGCCGAGTTACCAACTAAGTTTTTAGCCTTAATTATAATAGTATAATTCAATGCATCGTTAACTCCTGTAACTGTTGCTGTAGTATTTGTGCTTACACCATCATTAAAAACAGCATATGGACCACCGCTAGAGGAAAGCTCAATAATATAATCAGTGACCGCTGTTCCGCCATTAATAGCAGGAGCGGTCCATGAAAGCCCTATTTCTCCGGCATTAGGTTTAGTTGCAGAAATTGAAGTAGGAATTCCTGGCACATTCCATGTTGTCGCTGTTGAGATAGTTGAATTTATCCCCTCACCAACACTGTTTTTTGCTCGAACTCTAATCAAGTAAGCTGTATTATCACTTAATCCTGTTATAGTAGAACTAGTTGTTGTTGATACACCATCAGAAAAAACGGTATATGTTGAACCTGAATTAGCTGAATACTCAATAACGTAATCAGTTATATTACTTCCATTATTATTAGTTGGAGTATTCCAAGAAAGATCTATTGCTTTTGGTGCATTTACTGATAAAGCCAAATTCAATGGAGCAGAAGGAATATCTAAGACATTTAGAGATGCAATATTGCTAAATGGAGATGTGCCAATTGCATTTACAGCAGCAACTCTAAATTGATATGCTTGTCCATTTGATAAGCCTGTAACTGTATAACTTAAATTTGCAGAAATGCCATCGTTAACAACGGTCCAACTAACACCGGAGTTACTTGAACTCTCTATAATATAATCAGTTACAGGGCTAAGGCCTACTACTGAGGGAACTAACCAAGATAAAAGAGCTGTACCGTTGCCGGTAGTAGCCGTTAAGTCTCTTGGTGCTGAAGTGATAGCACCTGACGTAAGCACAGAAAGCGTTGGGTTGCTATAACCGCTACTTCCTAAAACTGTTACAGCCTTAGTTCTGAATAGATATGAAACTGCTGGAGAAAGACCTGTTACAACTGCTCTTGGTGTAGTGCTAACTCCATCATTGAAGACGTTCCAAACCCCACTACTTCCTATGCTGAATTCAACAATATAATCTGTTATATCTCTACCACCAGTTACCGAAGGTGCTAACCATGAAAATTCAACTGTTGTGTCAGTTTTTGTAATAAGATTTAAATTTGTAGGTGAGTTTGGTAAAGTTGACATTGTGGCAGTATTTACATTTGAAGAAAGTGATGTTCCAACTTTATTTATTGCTTTTACTCTAAAACTATATACTGCTAACTGAGTTAAGCCAGATACAGTAGCAGAAGTAGCAGATGAAATACCATCATTATAAGTCAACCAGTTGCTTCCATTATCAAGTGAATATTCAATCAGATAATCAGATACTGGAGATCCACCATTGTTTGCTGGCGGAGACCATGATAAAGTTACTGAGTTTACATCTATAATAGTACTTGATAATGATAAGGGAACTGAAGGTGCACTGAAAGTTGTTGCAATAACAGAGTTGTAACCACTAATTCCATTTTCATTTACGCTAGCAACCCTAATGTTATAGGAACTTGAGGGTTGTAAATCCGTAATCTTAGTTGAGAGCAATGAACTTACCCCATCATTATGAGTACTCCATGACGTTGATGTTGTTAACTTATACTCAATAATATAATCAATTACATTTAGACCTCCATCACTCTCTGGTTTACCCCATGAAACGTCAATACTATTATCATTTCCTGGCGTAGCAGTAAGTCCTAAAACAATTCCAGGCTGAGCTGAAACTTTTAATGATTTTAACTGTTTAGAACTTTCTCCAAATGAATTTGATAAAAATGCTTCAACATCGTAGGAAATACCTTTAGATAATCCAGTAATAATATACTCTCCACTATTTGCTGATACAATAATTTTATCATTATTCCGTAAAGCAACCAAGCTATCTGTCTTCAATGATAAATTAAGTGATAAATTAGTTGATTTTGGTTTACTCCAAATTACTTTTATGGAACTTTCAGTTAACCCTACAAGGTCAAAACCTAGTAATTTTTCTGGAGTTACACTAGCAAGAATAAACTCAGCTTTTGCTCCAGAATACCCATCTTTTCCATACAAAACAAATTTTAAGCTTGTAGATACTGATAATTCATTTACGGTAAATTTTTCAACATTATCAGTTATTTGATAACTTTTTATCAATTTATTATTACTTAAATTAAATATATTTAAGGTATAACCGCCAGTATAACCAAATGGTCTTAACCATGTTAAATTTACTACTTTATCTGATACTGAACTTGACCAGGCAGCATTAAATTCTCTAGGCGCACCTACCTGTTTTTCAACTTTTAAGGTAACATCATCAATTTTACTCTTACTAATAAATTTATTTGAAGAATATAATGAAAACTCATATATTGCACCAGTCGATAATCCTGATAGTTTGTAACTCTTTAGATCTTTATTAATTTTTAGATAATAGTTATCTTTCGAATCCTTAATAAATGAATTGGGATAAGAACAGCTCTCAACACTATAAACAGCACATTTAATAACTAAATATAAAGTTTTTGGTCTATCTCTACCTATATAACTCCATCTTAAACTAACCTCACCTACCCCTTCTTGCACAGCGACCAATTCGCCTTTAGGATAAACAACTTTTTTAGCGGATATAGCATTATAATTTGGTAAAAAAACTACCACTAATGCCACTGATAGTACTTTAACTAAAATTCTTTTCATAGATTCCTCTCAAATATAACTTTACTATATTGAATATTTATATTTTGTCAATAATTTTATGACAAAATTTATTATATTTGAATATTATTATTGTGAAAAATAAAAATATATATATATTAATTATATTTATTTTATCTTTGTCACTTAATAACCATAATACATATAGCGATGAATTGAAATTTGTAGCTAAACAGAACTTTTCAAATTCTATTCTTCTTACATGGCAGGTTGATAAAATTCCCTATTATCAAGAAATAAGTTTATATGATCAAGAAGGATTATTTATAAAGAAGATAACACCGTTATCAACAATCACAAGTGCAATTTTTAGAAACTTATCAGTAGGAAAATCATATAAAATTATATATAAAAGTACTAATCCTGATAAAGTAATTTCAAAAACTGTATTTCTATACACACCTCCAATAAATATAAAAAATTTGACTTATACTGCTAGCGAAGATAAAATAATTTTATCATGGCAACCTAAGAAAAATAATGATATAATTGATTTTAGATTATATGTAGATAGTAATCTTTATAAGTCATATTCCGTATCAGCATCTTCAAAAGGTTTTATAATCAACATGCCCAATTATATTAGTACAATTGCAATAGAATATAACACAAAAAATAACGTAGGCATATCTGACAAATCCAAAATTGAAATTGAAGTAAATAAAATAAATTATATTAATATCTTATCAAAAAATACGGATAAAATAGATTTTGAAATAATATCTAATGGTATAATAGAATATATTATAGAAATATATAATGATGACAAATTGATAGAAAAATTTACTCAAAAAAATAATATTTTCTCAATTTCAAATACTAATAATGACTATAAAATTATAGTTACGCCAGTATTATCAGAAGGAAAACTTGGAAGCAAATTCAATTATAATTATAACGCTAAAAATGGTGAAATTGATAGTCAAAAAAATGAATTGGAGAAAACTAAAGAACAAAATGATAATAAAAATGTTGACTCGATTGAAGAGAAAACTGATGATGCTAAAAATAATTTAGATAAAAAAGATGATCCAACTAACTCCATATTAGATATAACAAAATATAAAGTTATCAGAATTACTGAAATAAATTATGAAAATAATAAACTTAATTTGTCATGGATAGACCCTTTTGAACAAAAATATGTAATATATAGTAAAAATAGTGTAGAAAAAAATTGGAAAAATATAGGAGAGACAAAACTAAAAAATATTAACCTAGATATAACCTTAACAAAAGGAGTAAATCATTTCAAGGTAGTAGGTTTTGTTGATGGAATAAAATTAACAGAGAGTAGTTCAAGGTATATATTTATAAAGAGCTAATTTAGAGCTTTTTTTCTTTTATTATCTCTGCTAATTTTCTTAGAGACCGCTATTTTTTCTTTCTTAGATCCTTTCTTATCATTTTTCGTTATGTTATTATCTTTTTTTATACCAGTGTACTTAATTGATGAATTGATAATCTCATCTTTAACGTTGTTAACTCTTGAAATGATATCATTTCTATTATCCTTCTTTTTTATCTTTTTCTCGATCTTATTTCCATTTTTTATATCAATTATATCATTATACTCCAGAGTTTCATTCTCTAATAAACTCTCGATTATCTTTAAAAATAAAACCTTATTTTCATCAATTATCTCTCTTGCTTTCATCAAAGCATCATTAAGTAGCTCTTCTACGATCTCAGAGCTCATAGCGTCTGGGTCTCCATTTCTAACAGATAGACCTCTCCTGCTCATTCCATACTTAGTTACCATCATCATAGCCAGTTGGGTAGCACGTTCTAAATCAGATGAAGGACCCTGCGTAAACTCTCCATCCATTAAAAACTCCTCACCCGCTCTACCGCCCATAGCTACAATTAATTGAGCAAATGCTTGTTTTCTAGATAAGTATTGGTCGTCACTACCAGCCATCCAAGTAATTCCGCCTGCATGCCCTCTTGGCGTTATCGATACACTAACCGGATCTTGAGCATTGCTTTCTAATAATGCACATAATGTGTGACCTGATTCATGGTATGCGGTTATCAATCTATCTTGATCTGTTACTAATGCAGATTTTCTAGCTCTGCCCATTGCGACCAAAGCTACAGCTGATGAAAAATTGTCTGCAGTAATGTTTTTCTGCCCTCTTCTAGCAGCTTCAATAGCTGCTTCATTAGATATCTGAGCTAAATCAGCTCCGCTCATTCCAGGAGTTCTCTTAGCAATCAGTGATAAATCCACATCCTTTGCAAGAGGCTTACCCGCAACATGAACTCTTAATATTTTCTCCCTACCTCTTCTATCTGGATTTGGAACATTAACTTTCCTATCTAAACGCCCAGGTCTTAAAATCGCAGGATCAAGTATATCTACTCTATTAGTAGCAGCGATAAGTATTACGTTGCTTCGATTGAAACCATCAAGTTCATGTAATAGAGCATTTAAGGTATTCTCTCTCTCATCATTTCCATTCTGCTTTATAGACATAGCTCTTGATTTTGCTACTGCATCAATTTCATCAATAAATACAATTGCTTTCTCAGCCGCTCTAGCCTTTGTAAATAATTCTCTAACTCGTAATGGGCCAACTCCAACATACATCTCAACAAAATCGCTACCTGATGCAGCAAAAAATGCTACCTTAGCCTCTCCAGCTACCGCTCTAGCAAGAAGAGTTTTTCCGGTTCCTGGAGGTCCAACCAAAATCGCTCCTCTTGGAACCTTAGCGCCAAGTGCTTCAAACCTCTCTGGAGCTTTCAAAAACTCAACAAGTTCTTTTAGATCATCTATAGCCTCTTCACAACCAGCAACATCATCAAATGTAACTTTAGGAATCATTCCAGCTGGACCCTCCCTATCATGATACTGTATTTCATCATCTTTAGGAGCCTCACCCCTTAAGACGCTCTGCCGTTTCTCATAAATCCAAGCTATACCACCTATTACAATTAATATTGGAAGAAAAAGCAATAAATTTCCCATGCCAAAACCATTATCATCTTTTTTATTCTCCCTCATATCAACCGGACGCTCCGGGAATGAAATAAAACTAGGTTTAATATCTTTAACAATTAACGATTCAATAAGCTCTTTATCAGCTTTATATCTAAATGCTAGTATAACATCGCCATTTGTTAACGCTAACCCATATCCCTTGCTCTCATCTATATAAATTTTCTTTATCTCAGCTCCATTTACAAGTTCAATAATTAAATTCTGCGAGACCGTTTCTTTTAAATAATAATTATCTAAATAAGGTATACCCTTATCATTATAAGCTTTATTATCACTATTAATACTTTCATACTCTTTATTATTCTCAGCTGTTGCAATATTTAGATTTAAAGTAATAAAAATTACTAATATTACTTTTATAAGTATTTTTATATTATACATTTTTATTATTTTTCAATTAATTTCAAATTGTCAAATAATTTTTTAGCAACTAATGTTAATATATATCTATATATAAAGAAAAAGGTCATAATGCAAATTATAAATTTTATTGCTTTATTGCCTTTATCAGATGAAGGTCAGAGAGCAATAATAGAATCAAAAAATACTGATTTAATAAAAACTTTAGTATCATCAAATTATATTTCTGATAAATCATTAAACTTACTTTTAAAAACTAAAAATAGGGATATAAATCATATCATATATAAAAAAATAAATAATGTTGATTATATTAATAATAGTTATGATTTAGTAAATAATTGTTGCAGAGCATATATTGGAAGAAATCCTAATATTAGTATCGATAATTTAAGTAAAATGGCAGAGAGTAAAAATCGAGAACTAGTATTATCAGTTCTTATAAATAAAAATTCTACTCTTGAACTCAAAAAAAGTATAAGTATTGATCATATTATAAAATATGTAAAACTTGCTCCACCTTTAGGAAATACGGTAGTAAGAAGTTTAGAAGTATTATTTAATAACCCATGGTTACTCGAATATACAGAACTACTAAATCATTCTTTAAAGAGAGCTGGACTTTCATATCCTTTTCTTTCTGAAGAAATTTTTTCAAAGCTAAACGATCGAACTCTTAGACGCTATGGGAATTTACATCCTATAAGTAGGTTTGGAACAACAATTGATAAGATGAATCTAAATGATAACGAGTTGATTTCATTAAACTCACCATCTGTTGATTTTTACTTAGTAAATAAGGCTGACCTAAATATTTCATCAGCTTATAAAATGCTAAATAGAAACGATTTTTATACAGAACCAAACTTTATCGCAAAATTATTAGAGAGATTTGGTGTTGATGTAATTCCAAAAACTGAGGTAAATTACTTAGCTCAAACAAGAATTGAAAGCACAGCCTGGTTATCTCCTTTAGCTAACTATTATAATGATATTATTAAATTAAAAAATAATAATCTATATGAAACATTATTATTTGCTAAAAATATATTAGATAATAATTATGAAGCTTGGAGTAATTTTATTTCGTTATCTTATAATTGGTTAGGAAGCGTTGAAGAATTAGTAGATGCATCTTTAGCTCTATAAAATTTTTGACATATCCTAAAAAATGATATAATATTTATCTACGAAAGGATAAATTATGAGTAAGAAAAAAGTAGTATTAGGTGGAGCATTTGCTGCAGCTTTATTAGTAGCAGTTACCTATATCGCTGGTAAAGCTTTAAATGTACTAGGAGATGATCCTTTTACCGATTTTGATGATGATTCAGACCATCAAGAGTAATAAAAAAAATCCACTATATTTATTTATAGTGGATTTTTTTATTTAAAGATAATTGCAATTATAGTTTATTTATATAAATAACTTGAAAGGATTAAAATGCCTAATTGGGTATACAATCAAATAAAGATTAAAAGTGATAACCTACAAGAATATGATTATATCAAAGAAAGATTAAAAGATAATAGGCCAGATGAAGTTACAGATTTTAGCTTTAATAAAATAATAACAAGGCCGGTAGATAAAGAAGAAGATTGGTATAATTGGAATATTAGCAATTGGGGTACTAAATGGGATGCATCAGATGTTGCATTTTTTGAGAGAGAAAATCAACTAATATATGAATTCTCAACTGCTTGGTCACCTCCAGAGCCAGTAGTAATAAAGTTATCAAAACTTTTTCCAAATTGCGATATAGAACATATCTATGAAGAGGAACAAGGATGGGGTGGTCATGTTTATATTAAAAATGGAGTTATTAATGTAAATAAAACCTGGGATATCCCTGAAACTCATAAAGATATTATAGATAGAGGTGGAGAGTGTGG
>Ga0172372_10007535_pt1 | contig 14591 bp, 15 predicted proteins | sample LakKiv5m_2_FD_114544 | JGI IMG/M metagenome (GOLD analysis project Ga0172372, IMG submission 114544) | Freshwater microbial communities from Kabuno Bay, South-Kivu, Congo - kab_092012_9.5m | ecosystem: Environmental > Aquatic > Freshwater > Lake | place: Democratic Republic of the Congo...
AATGTGGAAGGCACTTGATTCATTACCTCCGGCAGAACGAGTTAAGTTTGTTTCCAATCCAAAGAATAAAAGCTTGCATAATTATGGGGCAGCTGTGGATCTAACCATTTGTAGCTCGAATCGGACAGTCCTTGATATGGGTGCCGGATTTGATGACATTCGGTTGATTGCATATCCTTCACAAGAAACACATTTTCTTTCTACCGGTGATTTGACTAAAGAACAATTCAACAATCGGCAGCTGCTGCGCAGAGTGATGCGGTCACAGAATTTTAGAAATCTTCCAACAGAATGGTGGCACTTCAATGCATGCCCGAGATGGAAAGCACAAAATCAATATTCACTTCTGGAGAAAGAACCAATTATTCGATAATCAGGGTTTGTTTGGTAAGCACACCGTTAGATTTATCCTTGATTAAAACAATGTAAGCACCTTTATTCAAACCGGAAACGTCTATCGCACCGTTGTCCTGTACAGATGATTCGAGAACAATTTTGCCATTTACATCGGTAACGCAAACTGTTGCTTTCAGGCTTTCAGGCATGGAAATATAAACTACATCAGTTGTCGGATTTGGGTAAATAGCGTACGTTTTTGAAGCGGCTAATGAACTTATCTCTGCAAGAAAATTACCATCATAACTTGTTGTCCCAACGGCATTAATGATCCAATTGTCCGGATCAATTGAACTCACCCCTGTAACAGTTCCCATGGAAGGGATTACAAAATTATCACTGTTAGTATTTATAGAAAAGCGAATTGTCGTATCGGCCATGCCTTGGCGAGAAAAACGGATGTCAATCGGATTAGTGAACAAAGGTGTGACAGAAGGCATGCTTACAGTTTGATTAATCTGGAGGTGAAGAGTATTTCCAATGCAGTTCCATTTTGCAGAATAAGTAGGGTATCCTTCACCAAAATACCATTCATTGAACAAATTGTTAAGGTCGATTCCACTTGCATTTTCAAGAACATTTTTCACATCCAGTCCTTTGGCTACACTGTCTTTAAACTGTAATTGATAATTCTGTAATGCGGCGAAGAATTGGCTATCATTATTTAATACAAAACGCATGGTATGAATGATCGCGGATCCTTTGTTATAGGTCAGTCGACCACTAAAAATTCTGTTCTCATTTAAGCTGTCCTGTACCCATACGCTTCCTCCTGCCTGAGACATGACATTGTTATGTATATCGAGCATGTTTTGCGCTGCTTCGGCCGGGTAAAGATGTTCAAGCATCAACTGCTCACTGTAGGAAGCAAAGCCTTCATTGACCCAGATATCAGCCCATGTGGCGCAAGTGACGTGATCCCCAAACCATTGATGGGCAAGTTCGTGCGAGGTTAAAGATTTTTCAAAGAACCCCTGCGAGGTCATGGTTTGGTGTTCCATTCCTCCTGATATTGGTGCCATACAATGTCCGTATTTTTCATCGGCGAATGGATAGGGGCCGTAGAGGTCCGCGTACAACTCCAGAAAGGCAGCAGTTTCGTCGATGTCGGCCTGAAAATTCGGAAGGGTCTGAGGGTTGTTGTAAATGTAATTTTGAATGAGTACCGGAGATGGAGATCCCGCAGGGTTGGCGTAAACATTGTATTCAATGTATTCAGCGACTGCGACCGATATTAAATAATAGTCAATCATGTGGCGGTGTTTCCATTCGTAACGGTTAGTGCCATTTCCGAGGTCGGTCACATTCGTAAGTAGACCATTTGAACCCGCTTTGCAATTGGAAGGAACTGTAATCCATACATCACAACTATCTGCTTTATCTGAAAGTGATTGTTTACAAGGCCACCATTCATAGGCTGAAAAAGGTTGTGATAGCGACCAGGTAACCTGATTTCCCCATGAAGGTGAACTTTGATTTGTCATTCCTGAACCTCCTAGTGGATTAGTAGCAGCTGTAGGTGGTGTTCCGTTATAATCGACAGAAATAATAAAAGACTGACCCGCTGATGCATTCACAGGTGCTTTAACGGCAGACAGGTTTCGGCTATAAAGAACTGGAGTTCCATTGACCCTTATTTCAGAAATTGTGAATGTTTGAAACAATTCAAACAAAGCAGAATCCATATTTTCTCGGGCAGTGGCATGTATTTCTACCGTTCCTCCGATAGCTGTGGAGAGATTGTCCATACTTACATTAAGGAAATAGTAATGAACATTATAGCGTTCCGATTCTGCTATCTGATTGACAGAAAGTGTATTGCTTTTCAGCTGTTTGTCCTTGAATGCATCTTTTTTATAACAGTGTGCCCTGTTCTCATCTTGCGAATAGGCTAAAACATTCAGGAATAAAAATCCCAGCAAAAGGGTTTGGGTAAGTATAGTTTTCATAGGATAAAAATAAGATTTAATGCTAACGAATCTGCCCTTCATTAATGAAACGGATAAAATGGAATCCGCGTGGGGCATACCCTTCATTATAAAAGAATTTATGCGCTTTGAAGTTGTAGGTGTATGAATCGAGTGACATCATATTGCAATCAAATGCTGCCGCTTTTTTGGACAAATAATCGAAGAACGCTTTTCCCACGCCTTTGGAGCGGGTTTTTTCACTCACAACCAAATTATCTATTTCCAAGTACCGACCGCACCAAAGTTTAGTCCCAATCCAGAATCCTGCGATGCCCACGCACTTACCTTCGTCAAAAGCAGCTAATTGACCATAATGGTTATTCTCAAGCATCTCGTCCAGATCCTTTGAATACATTTCCATCGTCAGCGAAGGATAAAGTTCCTGCATGACCTCCAGTTGGTCAAGCATCTCTTGTTTCGTTTGTAATTCTTTGAGTTCGATCATTTGTATTTTAAAACCAGTTCTTCATAAAAAAGTTCGTAGATCCTCCGGTATTCGTCATACCACGAATAACTTTCTTTGAATCCATGCGCTTCTACAGGGAAAACAGCAAGTTCCCAGTTTTCTTTGTGCAGTTCAATAAAACGTTGACTCAGCCTGACTACATCTTGAAATTGTACATTGTCGTCCACCATTCCATGAAGCATGAGTAATTTTCCTTTGAGGTTTTCCGCGAAATAAATAGGTGAACTTTTACGGTAAGATTCAGGATCCGTTTCTGGATAATTTAGGATGTTGCTGGTGTATTCATGATTATAGTGCGCCCAGTCTGTGACAGATCTCAATGCTGCCCCACATGGAAATTCACCCGGTTGAGTCAGCAATGCCATCAGCGTGATAAATCCACCATAAGAGCCACCGTAAATCCCAACGCGATTTGAATCTATGCCAAGCATTTTAACTAAATAATCCTTGCCATCCAGATGATCCTGTAGATCGCGTCCTCCCATATGGCGATAGATCGCTGTGCGGTAGTCTCTACCATAGCCCTCACTTGCCCGGTAGTCGATATCCAGTACTGTGAATCCGTTGTCCACCAAAAGGTTGTGAAACATATATTCCCGATGATAGTTGCTCCAGTAGTTGTGCGCATTCTGCAAGTAACCAGCGCCATGCACAAAAATTACTGCAGCTTTGTTCTTAGACGATTTTTCAGGTTGATAAAGCCGTGCATAGACGTCCACTCCGTCTGATCCTTTAAACGTAATTACCTCAGGCGTTTTCCATGTATATGATTCAAACGAACTGGTCGTTGAGTAGGTGATTCTTGTTTTTACTGTGTTTATTGTATTCGCAGCGACATAAATTTCCCAAGGTTTCGTGCTTTGAGAATAACGAATTGCTAATATTTTTTCATCAGGAGAAAGCGCTACATCGTGATAACCGTTTTGTACACAAATGGGAGTGATCTTTTTGGTTTCGATTTCCAATTTCAAAAAATCCCGATTTCCCGGATGCGAGCGATTTGCAGAAAGGTAAAAGTATTTTCCATCATTCGATAGTTTCACTCCATGAACTTCCCATTTACCCGAAGTAATAGGAGCGTATCGCTGCACAGCCTTGATAAACTTTGATGTGTTATGCAGGTAGAGATGTGAATAGCCCGTCTTTTCCGATTGGAAATAAACCGTTTGATCATCGTTCAGCCACCCCAGAGTTCCTTCTTCTGTATTCCAACTCGAAATTCCCGGGCCGCCAATCCAGGCTTCATCGTGTTGATGATCCATTTCGGAGTAGTTTCCCGTCTTCAGATCGATCAGGATGATCCATCGGTCTTTGTTATCATAAGAACGGATATCGCAAACGGCTTGATCGGATGTTTTAGGAAATTTCAGCGAGTGCATCACCACTTTTCGATCCTTCTCATAAGGTAAAGAATCATTCAGGTAAGCCGGTTTTTTTCGAATGTCAGAGAGTTTTGAAAGATCAACAAAATAAACAGTATCCTTTTCAATATTCAGCAATCCAAGGCGATGATTGGGTTCTTGTGCGCCAACTTTTGCTCGCGCCGGCGAAGAATAGGAGTAGCCATGAGAAGATAGGTGATGCTCTACCTGGGTTTCCTTTTCTTTCGGATAGTCAGATAAGCGAAAGGAAACAAATTTGCCGTTTGGATGCACCTGAATATTTTCAATCTGGTCTTTGCCGATGTAATAAGGAGTAACGTCGTAAAATCGGCTGACCTCCTGTTCTTTTCTCCAGGCAGTTCGTTCATTTTGATCTCGGACAAATTCAAAGAGTTCTTTTTGCTGTTTCATTAGAAAACTGGAGTCTTTTGAAGTCTCCGGTTTCTCACCTGATCTAAAGTCCGTTAGCTTAAGAATGCTGCCCTTTCCGCTGTTGTAGGAGAATAAATTTGAACCCGACTGAAAATAAATTAGTGTCGGAGTCAATGATCTTTGAATGGAATGAAGATTTTCAAAGGTTGCATAAAGTCGCGTCAGTTCTTTCGTTTTTTTGTCGTAGCGTGTGAGACTTCCATCGATTATTTGGTACTGATCCGTAAAGGTTGATTGTGCAGGATCATATTCGAGGATTGTTTTCGGATCCGCCTTAACAGGTTTGTTGCCTTTTATTCCCGGCTGAAATTCATAGGTTGAATTACCCGGTTCATTTTCAGGGTTCCATTCAAAATAGATTTTCTTTCCATCGATACTCCATTGCACGTTTTCGGGTTGATGACCGATGAATTCATTCCCTTTCATGATCTCACTCAGCTGAAGAGTCGAGGAGTTTGGAACCTTTTGGGCATAACTCACTCCCACGAACAATGACAGACAAAGGAATAAGGAAAAACGACAAATAGACATGGGTTAAATTTACAAAAGAGTAGGTTTGTAGCGTTAATCCGTAATAATTTTTGACCGTGTGTTGTCTGATAGCTTGATTTAACTATCTTTGCACCCCAATTATTTATAAACCGGGGTTTCGCACCCCACATTGTAAACTTACATTATGGCAACTCGAATCAGATTGCAAAGACACGGAAAGAAAGGAAAAGCTTTCTTCCATTTGGTAGCTGCAGACAGCAGAGCTAAAAGAGATGGTAAATTCATCGAAAAACTTGGAACGTACAATCCAAACACGAATCCAGCAACGATCAACATCAACTTCGACCGTACTTTGAATTGGGTACAAGTTGGAGCTGAAATGTCTGATACTGCTCGTGCGATCCTTTCTTACAAAGGTGTTTTGTACAAAAATCACCTGTTGAATGGTGTGAAAAAAGGTGCTTTAACGGCAGAACAAGTAGAAACTAAGTTTGCTGCTTGGGTTGCTGAGAAAGACGCAAAGATCAACGGTAAAAAAGACGGTTTGGCAAAAGGTGCAGCTTCTGATAAAGTAGCACGTTTGAAAGCTGAAGCGGAGGTAAATGCAGCGAAAGCGGCAGCGATCGAAGCAAAGAATACCGTTGTTGAAGAGGTAGCTGATACAGAAGTAGAGGCACCTGTAGCCGACGAGGCAACAGAGAATGCTCCTGAAGCAACAGCGGAGGAAACTCCTGAAGCTGCTGCAGAAGAAAGCTCTGAGGAGCCTGCTTCAGAAGAATAAGAAATACTTGAATGAATAAAGCAGACTGCTTTCATTTAGGATACGTAGCGAAACTTCACGGATTTAAAGGTGAAGTTTCGCTGTTTTTAGACGTTACAAATCCAGAGGATTACCAGACACTGGATGCCGTCTTCATTGAGATCAACGGACAATTGTCGCCCTTCTTCGTTGAATCATTTAAGCTCAAAAATAAAGGATTCGCAGCCGTTAAGTTTGAAGGAGTAAATTCTGAAAATGATGCGCGTTTGCTATTGAGGAAGAATCTGTTTTTGCCGGCACAGATCCTTCCTAAACTTTCAGGTACAAATTTTTACGATCATGAAGTGGTTGGCTTTACAGTTGTGGATGTCAACTATGGTGAAGTCGGGAAGCTAGAGTCAATTGTTGATCTTCAGGTTAACCCTTTAATCCAGATCATGAAAGATGAAAAAGAAGTGCTCATCCCATTGATCGAGGGCGTGGTCGTAGAACTCGACCGTAAGAAAAAGATCATGACCATCAACGCTCCTGCAGGTTTGATCGAGCTTTATCTGGGCTAATCATCATGAGTTTCTTTCGTTTTAAGCAATTTACAGTTGTTCAGGAAAAAAGTGCGTTAAAGATCGGAACAGATGCCTTGATCCTCGGAGCTCGGATTGATGCCGTTTCTGAAGGGAATATACTGGATATTGGAAGTGGAACAGGAGTCCTTGCCCTGATGTTGGCGCAGCGTTCTGAAAATGCGATCATCGAGGCCGTGGAATTGGATCAGCCCGCTGCTGAAGAATCGTTAAGGAATTTCAGGAATAGTCCGTGGTCGGACAGACTGCATATTCATCATGCTGATTTTTTTACCTGGAGAACGGAAAAGAACTATGAGTTGATTGTCTCGAATCCACCATTTTACATGGATGGGTTGAAGCCTGAGAATGAGCGCCTCGCTGTATCCAAGCATGCGGGGTTTGATTTTTCCGTATTCGTTGAAAAGTGCGCTGAATTATTATCCCCGAACGGAGCATTATGGTTGATCTACCCTGCATCAAATGACGGTGCACTATCGAAATGCTTTTTATCAGCTGAATTACATACAGCCTCAAAAATTTCTGTTTTCGGAAAACCCGGAAAATTGAATCGTTTCATCGTGGAGCTAACCAAGTCACCTTGTACATGTACACAAGAAGAGTTCCTCGTAAGGGAAGAGAATGGCGCCTATTCACAACAATATAAGCAGCTTACGAAAGCTTTTCATGATCGAGAACTCTAAAGCTACTTGGTCGTTACTAAAGTTGTATTCATCTACCTTTTTCACTTAGTCGCCATTTTTTTTAAATATTCTTAACAATTTCCTCTGTCGGACGAAAGGAAAGAATAAATTTGTAGTCCCTTTTGAAAGTAAATCTGACGATTTCCTTGCTTAAGGATTAACTTCAAACATATGTTTTGAATATGAAGTCAAGTGGTATAGATTACCTGCCAATTCTGCTTCAGATCGGGGTAGTAGGTGGTTTCGTAGTGTTCGTGCTTTTTATCACGCACTATCTTGGACCGAGATTAAAATCCAAAAAGAAAGACGCTAACTGGGAATGTGGGATTGAGTCCAAAGGAGATGCTCGTTTTCCAGTTTCTGTTCGTTATTTTATGACAGCTATTTTGTTCGTCTTGTTCGATGTAGAGGTTATTTTCTTCTATCCGTATGCGGTAAATTTCAAAGCCTTGCAACTCGAAGGACTTTTGGCTGTTATTCTCTTTGTGACATTCTTTCTAATCGGATTTTTCTACGTGCTTAAAAAAGGAGCTTTAGAATGGGAAAAATAGAAGATCTTCAAGTAATCAACGGGGAAGGCTATCAGCTTTCAACCTTGGACAAAGTGATTGCCGCCGCTCGTAAGAATTCGGTTTGGCCATTACCTTTCGCAACTTCCTGCTGTGGGATTGAATACATGGCAACTATGGGAAGTAACTACGATTTAGCTCGTTTTGGTATGGAGCGAATGTCTTTTTCTCCGCGTCAGGCTGATCTGTTGATCGTAGCAGGTACGATTTCCAAGAAATTGGCGCCGATCCTTAAGCAGGTTTATGAACAAATGGCGGAGCCAAAATGGGTATTGTCTGTGGGAGCTTGTGCCTCTTCGGGAGGTATTTTTGATACATACAGTGTACTTCAGGGAATTGATCGAGTGATTCCTGTGGATGTGTATGTGCCTGGTTGTCCGCCAAGACCGGAGCAGATCATTGATGGAGTAATGAAAATCCATGAAATGGTTAAGAATGAGCCATTGCGCAGACGTTATTCTGATGAATACAAGTCGTTGATGAACAAATACAACATCGAAGGAAATGAAGAGTAAACTTGAAAATCAGTCGGTGTTGGGACTTCTAAAAGGAAAGTTCGGAGAAAACATCAAATCATCTGAAGAGCCATTTGGCTTGCTAACTGTTGAAGTCGCTACTGAGAACATTCATGAGGTAATTTCCTGGTTGAAGTCCGAACCCTCGTTGGCTATTTCTTTTCTTACAAACCTTGGAGCTGTGCATTATCCGGACAACCAAGGAAGAGAATTGGCAATGGTGTATCACGTGCACAGTTTGACAAACAACTTCAGAATACGTCTAAAGGCTTACATCTCGATTGACAAACCTGAGATTCGTTCGATTACAGATATTCACTTATCCGCAAATTGGATGGAACGTGAAACGTTTGATTTCTACGGTGTGCAATTCATCGGACACCCGAATCTGAAACGAATATTGAACGAAGATTCCATGGATTATTTTCCAATGCGCAAGGAATATCATTTGGAAGATGCGACCAGAGAAGATAAAGATGACCGATTCTTCGGACGTTAAACGATAGCACTTATGAGTCAGATCGATCAGCATAAAGGACAAGGATCAGCCGGAATGGTTTCAAATGAAACCATTGATGGTGAAATAGCTACGTTGAACCTGGGTCCAACGCACCCTGCAACCCACGGGATTTTCCAGAACGTGTTGCAGGTAGATGGCGAAAAAATTCTTTCATCCGAACAAACGGTAGGTTACATCCACCGTGCTTTTGAAAAATTGGCCGAACGCCGTCCGTACAATCAGATTACACCGATCACCGACCGATTGAACTACTGTTCTTCCCCGATCAATAATATGGGATGGGAGATGACTGTCGAAAAACTGATCGGAGCCGAGATTCCGAAACGTGTCGATTACATGCGGGTCATCATCATGGAATTGGCGCGTATCGCAGACCATCTGGTATGTAACTCAGTTATTGGTGTAGATACAGGTGCTTTGACCGGTTTTACGTATGTCTTCCAGGAACGCGAAAAGATCTACGAATTGTTTGAAGAAGTGTGCGGTTCTCGTTTGACTACCAATATAGGTCGCATAGGTGGTTTTGAGCGTGACTTTTCGGCTGAATTCCACCAGAAACTGGACAACTTCCTGAAGACTTTCCCGAAAGTTTTTAATGAATTCGATAGCCTTTTGAGCAGAAACAGAATCTTCATGGATCGCACGATCGGTGCTGGACCAATCTCTGCCGAAAGAGCACTGGAGTATTCATTCACCGGACCAAACTTGCGCGCGGCTGGGGTTGATTACGATGTACGTGTGATGAATCCGTATGCATCGTATGAGGATTTTGATTTTATCGTTCCTGTGGGAACTCAAGGGGATACGTATGACCGTTTTCAGGTCCGCCAGGAAGAGATCCGTCAGAGTTTGCGCATTATTGAGCAAGCATTGAAAAACATGCCTGAAGGAAGTTACAAAGCGGACGTGCCGGATTTTTATCTACCACCGAAAGAGGATGTTTACAACAACATGGAAGCGTTGATCTATCACTTTAAGATCGTGATGGGCGAGACACCAATTCCTGTTGGAGAAGTATACCACAGTGTGGAAGGCGGAAATGGAGAACTTGGTTTCTATCTGATCAGTGATGGAGGTCGCTCACCTTACCGTCTTCAATTCAGAAGACCTTGTTTTATTTATTATCAGGCTTATCCGGAAATGATCACTGGTTCCAATATCAGTGACGCCGTTCTGACAATGAGTAGTATGAATGTGATTGCAGGAGAATTAGACGCATAAGTTATGGGAAGTGCACATGTAGATCTGTCGAAAAGACATTCTGAAAAACCTTCATTCAGTGCTGATAAACTGGCTGAGGTGAAGGCATTGATGGAATCATATCCGGAAGGAAAACATAAAAGTGCTTTGATCCGCATCCTTCACATCGCTGAAGACGAGTTTGGAGGATGGTTGAGCATTGAGACCATGGATTATGTGGCTGAAATCATGAATATTCAACCTATTGAGGTGTATGAGGTAGCCACATTCTACACGATGTTCAACCTTGAGCCTACCGGTAAATATGTTTTTGAAGTATGTCGTACCGGACCATGTATGTTGGTTGGTAGTGATAACATCATTGAATACATTGGAGAAAAACTGAACATTAAAGTAGGTGAAACTTCAGCGGATGGCATGTTTACATTGAAAACTGCCGAATGTCTGGGAGCATGTGGATATGCACCGATGCTGCAGTGTGGGAAGAAATTCCATGAGCACTTGACTAAAGAACGTGTGGATGAGATCATCGCATCTTATCGAGAAGGTAAAGTCCCTAATTAATAGAAAAAATGGGAAGAAGAATACTTTTAGAGAACGATCATATTCCTGGAATTGAGACTTTTGACGTCTACAGGAAGCACGGTGGATACCGTTCCGTGGAAAAAGCACTTAAGAAAATGTCACCTCAAGAGGTGGTGGAAGAAGTGCAGAAATCCGGATTGAGAGGTAGAGGTGGAGCAGGTTTCCCAACGGGGATGAAATGGTCTTTCCTTGCTAAGCCGGAAGGGGTTCCAAGATATTTGCTTTGTAATGCCGATGAGTCAGAACCGGGTACGTTCAAAGATCGTTACTTGATGGAAAAAAATCCCCACTTGCTGATCGAAGGAATGATCGTTTCCAGTTACGCATTGGGTGCGAATCAATCATACATATACATCCGCGGGGAATATATGTGGATCCTGGAGATTCTGGAAAAAGCCATTGCAGAAGCAAAAGCCGCCGGATTCCTGGGTAAGAATATTTTAGGTTCCGGTTATGACCTTGAGTTGGGCGTGGCACCAGGAGGAGGCGCATACATTTGCGGAGAGGAAACAGCATTGATCGAGTCGTTGGAAGGTAAGCGTGGTAATCCAAGAATGAAACCACCTTTCCCGGCCGTTAAAGGATTGTGGGGATGCCCGACAGTGGTCAATAATGTAGAAAGTATCGCAGCCGTAGTTCCTATTGTAAACGATGGTGGTGAGGAATATGCAAAGATCGGTATTGGAAAAAGTACGGGAACGAAATTGATCTCTGCAAGTGGAAACCTGGTTCGACCGGGAGTCTATGAGATTGAAATGGGGATCACAGTAGAAGAATTCATTTATGGAGACGATTATTGTCGTGGTATTGCATATAACAAGAAAATGAAAGCTTGCGTTCCTGGTGGATCTTCTGTTCCGATTCTTCCTGCACATCTTGTGACAAAAACAGCCGCTGGTGAAGATCGCTTGATGTCTTATGAAAGTTTGGCTGATGGTGGTTTCGCTTCAGGTTCCATGCTTGGTTCAGGCGGATTTATCGTATTTGATGAAGACCAGTGTATCGTTCGAAATACTTGGAATTTTGCACGTTTCTACGCCCATGAATCATGTGGACAATGTTCGCCGTGTCGTGAAGGAACCGGATGGATGGAAAAAGTATTGTACCGTTTGGAACATGGAACAGGAAATTTACACGACATCGATCTGTTGGCCGAGATCAATAAAAAGATCGAAGGAAATACGATCTGTCCGTTGGGTGATGCAGCGGCATGGCCTGTAGCTGCTGCAATTCGTCACTTCCGCGAGGAGTTCGAATGGCACGTAACCAACAGAGATGAAGCGCAAAGAAAGAACTACGGATTGCTTAAAGAATCCGTTGCTTAAAAACGAATTAAAAATTCATAACTATGGTAAAAGTTACCATTGATGATGTTCAAATAGAGGTAGAGGAAGGGACAACGATCCTTAACGCTGCTCGTAGTGTGGGTGGGGAGCTTGTTCCGCCTGCCATGTGTTATTACAGTAAATTACCAGGAACTGGTGGAAAATGCCGCACGTGTCTTGTTGAGGTAGCACAGGGATCAGAAAAGGACCCTCGACCAATGCCGAAACTGGTAGCTTCCTGCTCAACGACCGTTATGGACGGTATGGTGGTGAAGAACAAAACCAGCGAGCGTGTACAACAAAATCGCGGTGGCGTGGTGGAGTTCTTGTTGATCAACCACCCCTTGGATTGTCCGATCTGCGATCAGGCCGGAGAATGCCACTTGCAGGATCTTGGTTTCGAACACGGCGGTGCGAAAACGCGCTATGAGGAAGATCGAAGAACCTTTGACCCGATAGATATTGGTAACAAGATCAAATTGCACATGAATCGCTGTATTTTGTGCTACCGTTGTGTGCATGTAGCCAATCAGTTGACTGAAAAACGTGTTCATGGCGTTCTTCACAGAGGTGAACATGCGGAGATCAGTACGTATATTGAAAATGCCATCGAGAATGATTTCTCCGGAAATATGATCGATGTGTGTCCGGTAGGTGCATTGACAGATAAAACCTTCCGTTTCAAAAGCCGTGTATGGTTCCTGAAACCGATGGAAGCTTCTTGTGAGTGCACAAAATGTTCAGGAAAGGCTGTCGTTTGGATGTTTGGAAATGAGATCTATCGAGTTACTGCCCGAAAGGATAAATACGGCGAAGTGTAAGATCAGGATGGTAAAACCGGATGGATTTGTAACGATTGTCGATTTGATAAGAAAGATGCGTCGAAATGGAACATTGCAGGTCCGAGAAAGATCGATCGTCATTCAGTAATTTCTCAAGGACACTACCTGAGTCCGCGTTCGGGAGCTCAAAAAACGATCAAGTAAATGGAAACAAGCGAGATCATTGAAAAATTAGGACTCATCGTAACACTGTTTGCCGTTACCTTGGGCATTGCAGCGTATGCAACCTATTTTGAACGAAAAGTTGCGGCTTGGTTCCAGGATCGTATCGGTCCGGACAGAGCGGGACCGTTCGGTATATTTCAGCCATTGGCAGATGGGGGTAAACTCTTTTTTAAAGAAGATTTTGTGCCGGATCAGGCTGAAAAATGGTTATTTATTCTGGGCCCAGGTATTGCCATGTTCACCGCTTTAATGACGGGTTCAGTGATTCCATGGAGCACTGATCTTGCTATGTTCGGTCAACAGGTGGCACTTCAGGTTGCAGACGTGAATATTGGAATTCTTTTCATCATGGGCTTCTTATCCATAGGTGTGTATGGAATCATGATCGGAGGTTGGGCTTCAAACAACAAATACTCGCTGTTTGGTGCTATCCGTGCAAGTTCGCAGATGATATCGTATGAATTAGCGATGGGAATCTGTGTGATCACGATTGTCATGTTAACAGGAAGTTTAAGTTTACGCGACATTGTTAATGCGCAACATGGTATGAACTGGAATGTGTTCTATCAACCGGTTGCATTCATTGTGTTCTTCATCTGCGCCTTGGCAGAGACCAACCGCGCACCTTTTGACCTTCCGGAATGCGAAAGTGAATTGATCGGTGGATACCACACTGAATATGGTTCCATGAAAATGGGATTCTATTTGTTTGCCGAATATGTGAGTTTGTTTACTTCCTCTGCAGTGATTTCAGTATTGTTCTTTGGAGGATTCAACTTCCCGGGAATGGATCATTTTTCAGGGAATACACTCGCGTTACTTGGCTTATTGGCAATGTTCGGTAAGACTTTCTTCTTCGTATTCGTTTTCATGTGGATCCGTTGGACTTTGCCACGTTTCCGCTTCGATCAGCTGATGCATTTAGGTTGGAAAAGTTTGATTCCGATTTCTCTGATCAATTTGTTGATCACAGGTTTGGTGGTAGCATTCAGAGAAGGTTGGTTTAATTAAGGAAAGACTATGCAAAGTTTAACTGACAGAAAAAAGGTAGTTTCCAATAAAGAGATGACGTTCATGGAGCGCATCTATCTTCCTGCAATCTTGGGAGGTATGTGGATCACATTCAAACACCTTTTCAGAAAGAACAATACAACAAAATATCCGGAGGAAACCCGTCCGATAGCTCCCGTTTATCGTGGTCAGCACGTGTTGAAACGAGATGAACAAGGACGCGAAAATTGCACGGCGTGTGGATTGTGCGCAGTTGCTTGTCCTGCCGAGGCGATTACAATGGTGGCGGCGGAACGTAAAAGAGGAGAAGAATCCCTTTACCGCGAAGAAAAATACGCCGAGTCTTACGAGATCAACATGTTGCGTTGCATTTTCTGTGGTTTGTGCGAAGAAGCATGTCCGAAAGAGGCTATTTTCCTCACTGATCGCATCGTTCCTTCGAATTTTGACCGTGATGAGTTTGTCTATGGGAAGGACAGACTCGTAGAAGATATGAATGACCGTATTGACATTACGAAACGTCAACACACGGGTAAAAGAACAGAGAAATGAGTTTGGAATTAGTTGCTACTATTCTGGGTGGCTTGACCGTTTGTTCAGCGCTGATGGTGGTACTGAGTAAGCACCCGGTGAGAAGCGTATTGTACCTTGTACTGACCTTCTTCATGATTTCGTCGAACTACATTCTGATGAATGC
>Ga0172372_10007536_pt1 | contig 14591 bp, 19 predicted proteins | sample LakKiv5m_2_FD_114544 | JGI IMG/M metagenome (GOLD analysis project Ga0172372, IMG submission 114544) | Freshwater microbial communities from Kabuno Bay, South-Kivu, Congo - kab_092012_9.5m | ecosystem: Environmental > Aquatic > Freshwater > Lake | place: Democratic Republic of the Congo...
ACATTTTATATATCTATATTATATTGTAACAAAATCAACCTGTTTGATTAGAAATTAATTTAGTTATACCGTTGCGTTTTTCTAGTAATATGAGATCACCAGTGACAAATTTTGCACATTCTTTTCTATGTGAAATAATATATATACCGAAATTATTCTTTGCAACAAACTCGGTTAATAGATTTAATACCAACTCAACACCAGTTTCATCTAAGCTAGTGTCTAATAGCTCGTCATAAAACTGTATATTATAGTAAATGTTGCCTTGCAGGCGTAGCATATCTATAAAGGCAAACATAGTTGCTAAATCTATTGCCTTTCTTTCTGCCCCGCTAAAATTAAAATAACTAGTTAGTTTACCCTTTTCATTCACTATTTGGTCTTCAAAATACTCATTAAAAGTTATTATAGCCGTAGAATTAAGCTTTTTGAGATAATAAGTTAATTTTGTATTAAAAAGGTCCAATATTCTCTTAACAATAAAGCTTTTTACACCCTCTTCACTTACTACAAATTTTACCGTATCCATTAAATTGAGTATTCTTTTTAAGTTTGTAACTCTTTCGGTTATTTCATTAAGGTTATTGCGTGTTTCTTCTATAGTCGATGTAATAGTAAGGCTAGTATCGGTTAAATGTTGTAGGTCTTGCTCTACTTGTTTATTATAATCTTCTAGTTGCTTGATTCTTTTTGCATCATTTTCTTGCTGCTGCTTGTACAGCTTGCTCTGATTAATATTGTTCTGACCAACTTTTATTGCATCGTTAATTTTTGTTTTTAAAACATTGAGTTCGTTTATTTTTATATCAAATTCTTTTATTTCAATTTCCCTTTGAGCAATTTCTTTTTTATACTTTGCTTTGCTGGTTTTAATATTTTCATGGTCATGGCTGTCAATAGGCTTAAGGCATGTTGGGCAAACATCTCTATCTGTGCCTATCTTGCTCATAGTGGTGAAGCTAAATTCATTAATTGTATCTAAACTAGCTATCTGTTTAGATAGTTCTTGTATCTGTTGATCACAATCCTGTAGCTTGCCTGTTAATAGAGATATATTTTTAGTAACATCGTCGATATTAATATCTTTACAAGATGTACCTTTTTTCTCTAGCTGTAGAATTTCTGCATTATTGTCCGTCTGGCGTTTTTCTAACAACTGTTTTCTATTAACGTAATCCTCGTGTGATTTTTTTTGCTGATCTATAAGGGTGTTAATTGTTTTGGTAACTTCCTCTTCTCTGGTTGCTTCTATATCAAAGTTGGCTTTAATTTCTGATTGTTCTTCTCTAAGTCTGCTCAGCATCTTACTGAAGATCTCCAAATTAAAAATACTTTCAATAAACTTACGCTTTTCTAACTTTTTCTTAGCCATGAACGGCACTGTATTATTGACAGTCATAATCACACAATTTTGAAATAATTCAGAGTTACAACCAATTAAACTAGAAATATATTCTGTTGTGTTAATTATACTATCTCTTGTTATGTCTCGTTGATTGTGAAATAAATAGCACCTACTTGGCTCTAGTGTGCGTACAACCTCATATTTATCCGTACACTTACCGTTAGTTATTGTGAAGGATAGTGATACCTCACAGGTTTGACCGGTTATATTATTTAAAATAAATTCTTTTTTTAATTCTCTAATTGTAGTTCCAAACAGTGCAAAGTGTAATGCGTCAGGAATTGTACTCTTACCCACCCCGTTACGCCTATCTATTTGATCCTTATTTACACCGGTAATGCCATGTAACCCTGGTTTAAATGATATTATCACAGGGGTATTACCTACACTTAAAAAGTTTTTAATTATTAATTGCTCGAAAATAATCTTTTTCATTTACAATTGTTATACAATGTCACTGTATATTCTGTTACTTCTTTTTTATTTTGGATATCCAACATATTAACAAAATCAGAAATAGCCCGAGGAATATCGACACCGCTTAAATCAACTTCACCTTGATTAACACTACCAAACCTATCAAATGCTGCAGATTGATCGACAACTAGGCTTTGCGGTTTAAAAGTCCCGATTTTAGTTGTGATTTTTTCCAGATCAGAGCTATCTACAACCTTATCTACCGCGAGTTTAACGATATTGTTAGTGAAAAACTTTTCCCCATCAGATTTAAAATTATTTAATTTAATTAATTCGGAAAGACTAATTTTGATATGCTGAGGAGAAATATCATTTTTATAGAAGTTGTACTTTAGGGTGTTAAAGTCTAAGATATAGTAGCCTTTAACCGATTGTGTGTCGCCGAAATCAAGTTCAAACGGACACCCTACATACAATATGATTCCATTTTCATACACCCTTTCCTCTCTTAAATGAAAATGACCAGATATTACTAACGGGGCAAACTTTAACAAATCTTTAGACTTAAAACCCTCTTCGCAAACTTTATACATATTCATTTTGAAACTTTCGATTTCAAAATGACCAAAAATTACATCGCATTGCTCTAAATCCTGTAAAGTAGTTCCCCATGGGGCAAAAAATATTTCTTTTCCATATCTTTGCTGCAAGCCCGGTTTGTCTATAATTTCTATGTTTTTACGGCCATTTAATATACTAATACTGTTAACTCTACTATCGTGCTTGTAAAAAGAATCGTGATTACCAGTTATCATTGTAATCTTAAAATCACTTAAAATATTTAAAATGTTACTAGCATGATGAAGAGTATTAACTGTAATTTCACTTCTGTTATGAAAAAAATCTCCACAAAAGATTATTTCCTGTATATCTTTATCAATCAATTCATTTTTAATCCAGTTAGCCCAATTAGTAGATATTTCATGCCACGATGGACTATTTAAATGTATACCTAGATGAAGATCGGAAAATATAGCTACTCTATTTTTTTGGTTCATTTATAACGCTTAAGCGTTACTTTGATTATATACGCTATTATCTAAAACTCCATGCTCTTTAGAACAGACTCTTATCCCTGTCTCTTCCTCGTCTCTATTAATAAGACTATCATAATTTCGCTCTCGATAGTCAGCAATAATCTGATGATGCTTTTTTTCTTTCTTAATACGACTAATAAATGCATGAAACGCTATTGTGGTAAAATAACTAAACGGGCTAAAACCATGGTCGAGTTTAAATTTTTTATACTTTAATGCCTGATACATTTTGACTATAGCGTCGCCCATCATTTCATCTCTATAACTATAATTAATAAAGTTAGGCGCAAACGAAAGACCATAAGCAATTCTCTTAATAGCATCAGCGAGATAGTCCGTTAAAACGTTTGATTTGTAGTATTTACGTATCTCATCTTCAAACTGCTTGCTATTTACATAATGAGGTTTTTCTGATGGTTTAAGTTTTTTTGATGGTGCTATCTTTGGGTGTTCACCTGTAATAGAAGCAACAACGGATTTGATAAGTTTTTCATCCGGAGCTATGACTTCGTCGCCTACCATCGTAAGTTGTTTTTTTGAGGTCTTTTTGGTTTTTTTTATCTTTTTGGTCATAAATTGTCTATTACTTATATTTTTTCACAAATTGTTTTAGTCTGAAATGGTATTTTTTCCTGTGTATATAGGGCCTGTCTTTTAAACTCGTGGCGCCTCCCATAGGTAAATTGATCCGCAATATCAATGATGTAAAGCTTTTCCTTTGATGTATGTAATCGCAATCCGCGACCAATACTTTGAATTATGCGAATTTTGGCCTTACCGCCGCCAGCAAATATAATGTAATGTAAATTTTTAATATTAATACCAGTACTGAAAATTTTACTTATTGCTACACACACTATATTGTTATTACGTTCCATTAGTTCTCTAATTTTCTCTCTATCCTGCACCTCAACCTCACCTCTAATAAAAAATACTTTCTTACGATTACAAACCAAATTTAAAGTCTTATAAAGCTCTTCACCATGCTTAATATAGTCAATCAAGATTAACACATTATTAGGAGCATTGTTACATATGGATCCAATAGTATTATTTCTAAAAGTATTAGTAAATAAAAACTCTAGTTCAGATCTATATTTTTCCGCTGGGTTACTACTTTCTACACCTTGCTCTGGTTTAGACTGATAGTTTATTTCCAATACATTAACAATTACATTAGACACATACTTTTCTTCTCTTAGCTGAAAACTATTTTTTTCATAAATTATAGGCCCTATTTTCCCTATAATATTCCATTGATCCAATTTTTCTTCCGGTAGTGTACCGGTAAATCCAAACCTAACTGTTGTTTTAATATTTTTTAAAATTTTATTAATTTGATTACCTCTTCTCGCTTTGTGAATTTCATCAAATACTAGTAAGTCTATATTAGAGAGCCAAGATAAGTCCGATTTCTCTGATTGAAGAATACCTAAGTTGGCAACAATTACATTTGCACTTATATCTAAGTTATCGCTACCTGTCCACTTACTACAAAAAAATGGTACATTGTATGTTTTGAAATCATTATAAGTTTGAGATACTAGCCCTAAATCAGGTACTATTAGTAAGCATTTAAAATTTTTATTAAAATGAAAAAAATTGGATAGTAGTGATGCCATTATAAGGGTCTTACCACCAGCAGTAGCAAGGACAACAACTCCTCGACCAGAATCTAAGCATTTTGTAACTATAGCCTTTTGATAGTCTCTAAGTTTGAGAGAAAGATTGTCATAAGGTTGGTTGGAGTAGTAAATATTTTTTTGATACGTCGTAGGCCCAGGTAATATATAATCTAAGAAAGATTTAGATGCCCTTATATCATCTTTTTTGCAAAGATCATTTTGAAGCAAAAATTTTGCTATTTCAAAAAATAAGCACGGGTCATGTCTACCGGCCGGTGTGATTGCGTATGTTCTTGAAGGGATAAATCTTCCACGCATTCGTGCAAATCTAGCCCCCTCATTTTTTACTGAAAAATTTTCTCTGATATCGTTAAAAAAATCTCCCGACATTACACCATGCGTACCAGACTTATCTAAATCAAAATAAACCATTACATTGTCTCCATTTTCAACAATTCAATCAAATTTTTTATATCAAAACCAACACTGTGTATTGTTTTTTCCACTTTCTCTAAAAACTCTATAACACCCTCTTTTTCTCTTATTTCATTGTTTATTTGACTAACAATATTATGACGCTCCGCAGCTTCTTTTAAGGAGGGGTATGTCATTTTAACGGGTGATTCTGCCTTAATTGCTTCTATAACAGAAATTAGCTGCTTTTCTTTTCGCTTCTGTAAAGCTATGAGTTCACTCTTTTCTAGCATTAATCGAGATACCCATTTGGCCTTTTTCCCAGGTAGTGTAAGAGCAGCATCCTTTAAATTTAATTCATCAAGTTTTACATCATTCTCTAGTTCGGTGATGTATTTTTGAAGTAAAGTCATAAATACATTATAGCCTAGAAGGTCTATAAATCAATACATGAAATCGTTCAAACAGTATGTTTTAGAGATGAATGTTGCGGGTGATGGTGGTGTTTTTGGCACCGCTTCTAGTATGGGGTATGGTGGTTCTGTTGGCAATACAGATTTTTATGGACAAGAAGATACAAGAATACCTACTATTCTTGGTGCGAAAAAAAAAGGTAAACGGGCAAAAATAGTTGTACAACGAAGAACCTTGGCTAATTATTAAATGGACCTCGGTCATTGGATATTGGGTGAAAATATAATACTGAAAGATAACACTTTTGGGTTTATATACGAAATTACTAATACAGTAAGCGGTAAAAAATATATTGGTAAGAAGCAGTGTAAGTCAAAGCTTAAGAGAAGGCCTTTAAAGGGTAAGAAAAATAAAAGAATCGAGATAAAAGAATCTGATTGGCGCACCTATACTAGTTCTTCCTCTGATCTTAACGAGGATATTGCAAAATATGGTAAGGATAAATTTGTTTTTAAGATAATTCGACCGTGTATGTCAAAATGGGAGTTAGCATATTTTGAAATTTGTGAACAAATAAAGAAAAACGTTTTGATGAGAGATGATTATTATAACGGTATAATAAACGTTAGAATTGGTAGACCACCAAAATCTTTTTTAGTTGACTAGTTTAATATATCGACTATTATCTAAAAATGTCTTTCTATGATTCAAAGGCTCTGGAAATCAGAATAATTGATCTTAATCAAGTATTCATAAGAGAAATCGAGCCTTTGCTGACGGAAGACGTTTTTAAGTATGCTTTGGAGAAAAAAAACAAACTCTTGAGACAATTTATTGTATATAGAGTTTCAGTTTATATTCTGAATATTTTATCAAGCTGCTACGCACAGAAATTAAAAGCCGTTTTTTTACTGCCAGATAAAATATTATCCCAATATTTTCAAAAAAATGAAGTTTTTATTTACAACACAATTAGAAGCTTATCCCAAATACTCTCCCTAAGCGTATTGCAGACAAATTTAAAATTAGCGGAAATACAACAGATCTTAACACAAGACACAGGGGATAGTAAAGAACTAAAAGTAAGAATATGTAAGGATTTTGTTAAATTAAGATTGCCTAATTTTTATAAATTTGATTTGTTTTTACAAAAGTATAAAATTCATAAGCTTCAAGGTGATATATCAAAAGATTTTAAAGTAAAATTAGGGTTGTTTATAGCATAAATATAATATAATGAAGTTTTTAGACAAATTGGTTGGTGCTTATAAGAAGCTAGAATCAAAAGAGCCCCAATGGGTTAAAGAATATGTCGCACCGGTATCTACAACAACTTCTATTACCCCAACAACAACCTCACCTAATTTGGGGCAAGCAATCTCTGATACACTAAACGTAGAGCATGATCCAGAGTTAGCAAAGAAAAAAGAAGAGCTAGATACGGTTTATAAACAAGTTGCTGATGTTCTCAAGAAAAAAGCCGCAGAAGCAACAAATAAGCTAAAACAAACCTCTTCTAGTTTAAACAATACTCCATCAACAACTATCCCATCGACAACTATACCAACTACGCCTTCTGTATGAGGTTTAATAAACTCCTAGAAACAAAATATAGGAACCTCTTCGAACAGGTCCCTATGCAAGATATGAATGTTCCTGCACCTGAGGCCCCGGCTCAGCAGCAAGTTCCTACAACAACACCTGGCTTAGAAGCACCACAACAGAAGGCATTAACCCCTGAGGGAGAAGTATTTCTAATTAACTTGATTCGTAAAGCATTGTTCCTCAATCCAGACGATCTAGGGTTAAAAACTATTAAGGATTTGCCCGAAGTAAATGAAAAAAATGCCTCAGAAGTATTAGACAAAATTGTTAAGTTGATGCAGGTAGAAGCTATTAATTTGGATGTAAATACGAAATAATTAAAATAAATAATACGTGGCCTATATATCTCTAAAAGATTTGTATTTGGAAGAAGTGGCCGGTATACCCGTTCCACCTCTACCGAGACAGCAAGTTAATCCCTCACAGCAACAAGTAACACCTCCACCGCAAGATGTGGCCTCCTCGCCATCTATTAAGGTGTTTGTACCGGGAAATGAATACGTCCCTCAAACACAATGGTCAGCATATGGCATACCGCCAGAATTGTTTGAAAAAACGGCTGGGGGCGATAAAGAGGGAACCGGAAGGGGAGAATATAGTGTGGCATGTATGTTGTATGGTTTTAAAACTAAAGAGCAAGTAGATAGAGCGCCTGGTAGAATTATACAGGGTGGAGGTACCTCCTTTGATATAGTCGGCCCGGATGATCGTAAATACGAGGTCAAAGAATTAACTGATGCAGTCCGTACGGGGACAGAAGGTACAGAAGTTTTTACTGACATTCTTAACTCAACTATAGAATTGATAGATGTAATTTTGAAAGAGTTTAATACTCTAGACAATGAGGGTAAACAAACAATAAACAATATGATTTTAAATAGTAATGTATTAAAAAATACTATTCTTAATAGAAAAAGTCAAAACGTATATTTTGACGCTATAAAAGATAAGTGGAGTTTGGATGAATACTTAAATGATATAAGGCGCAAAGCCCCTTCAGAACTTTCCAAAGGTATCCTTTTAGCTCCCATTATAAGTCTAGGATTTTATGCAAAAAAACGTCCTCATGTAATATTTTCTTTAAGGCAGCTAGTAGATGTTTTAAATGAGATTGCCTCTGCGCCTGTTATAACGGGTATTGAGGCAGGTGCAAATAATCCAGCTGTAAAAGATATCGCCGATACTATCAATAAACATTACAGCGTACAAGGTGATGAGAAGGAAAAAGATTTTTTTGAAAAAGAAGCAGAAAAAATTGATAGAGCATTAGTTCAGAAAAGATGTAAAGTGTTTAAAAAATGTACAGATGAAATATCATTTCGAAAACAAATGAAGGCGCTTAATTTAAATGAAATGCTTAATGTGCTTGTTCAAAAAACACAAAATATTATTAAACGTTTATTTCCAAATGATGGCTTGTTCGCGGTAAATAGCCAGGGGTTTCAATATATTCCGCATGAGAAATTAAATGATTACATTGAATTTGATACTTTAAGCTCTGGAAAAGTAAAGATAAGACAAAAAATACAGCAGGGTAATGAAACCGTTTAAACAATTTCTTACAGAGCAAAATGGTAGTAGTATAGGTTTTTTTCCTGGAGCATTTAAACCACCTCATAAAGGCCATTTTGATACTGCAAAGCAAGCTGCAACAATTAATGATGCAGCGGTAATTTTAGTTTCAAAAATAGATAGAGATAATATATCGGCTGACGACTCAATGTTTGTCTGGGAGACTTATAAACAATATCTACCAAAAAACTTATATGTGTTTTCAGTACAAGGGTCTCCGGTTTTAACTATATATCAAATTACAGACATCCTTAACAATGGTGTTTTTACCCCCACCCCTAGAGTCCCTACCCCTCTACCTGCGGCAACGGAAATAGCAGATTTGTTAAAAAAGTTTAACCCACCTTACAGTATTAACCTTTATGCAAGTCAAGAAGATACAGAAAGATTTAAATCTTTCTATGGACTAAGTAAGGAAATTTTCCAAGGAAAAAACGTACAAAGTATTGCTATGAAAGATATTTCTCGACTAGCGTCCGCAACAGATGCACGTGCAGCATTATTAAAAAATTATGCAAAGAGTTTTTATTCATTATTACCAAATATTGCAGATCAAAGTAAAGAGGCTATTTTTAATCGATTAAAAAAATGAAATCTTTTAAACAATTTTTGCTCAAAGAACAAATTATAAGGGAAGAGCGTACTTCTTATTTTTCACCACACCTTTCACATTTAGAAGATCTAGCTGTGGAGAACGGTAAAGCGGGATTTAAAGATTTTATGACACATGTAAATTTAATTTCTAAAAAGATTCAAGGTTACGAATCAGAGCAAGAAATTAATGCAAAAATAGATGGAAGCCCTGCTATTTTGTTTGGTATTGATCCAAAAACTAAGACCTTTTTTGTATCATTAAAATATGTAGTGGATGAATCTACCGACACAATAAAAGAAAATGCAAAGCTTTTTCATACATCAGAAGAAATAGATCAAGCTATGTCGGATAGACCAGATTTTGCATCTAGGCTTAAAAATTTATTAGAGCAGTTAGCACCAGCTTATGATAATTCTGGGTTAATATATCAAGGTGATGTTTTATACGCTAGTCAAGAAGATAAAAAAAGAGTGAAAATAGGTACAGAAGAGTTTATTACTTTTGAACCAAACACTATAATGTATGCTATTCCTATGGATGATAAATCAGAACTATTTCATAAAGTATTAAACTCTTCAGTGGGGGTAGTTGTTCATGATAGTTTTAAAGGGGTAGTAGATAAAGAATCGGGAATAATAAAACTTGTACCGGCATCTAAAAACATTGACAGCTTGATTGCTAGTAGTGCAAATTCAAAAGCGTTCATAAAAGGTAGCAATTATCGTACTTTTGCTTTTGATATACCCGATAAATTTTTTGATAATCTTAATACACTTATAGTAGATGCTAGTAAGCATATAAACTCTATTTCTGATGAATTTAATAATGAATATGTGTCACCTGGTAAAGGGGCTCCTTCTAGCCAAATCCTAGATTTGTTAAAGCGTTATTTAAATAAGCAACTTGATTTAGAGGACTCAGGGCTGTTTGGGGCAGCAAAGACTAGCGGTAAATTAAACTTTAATGCATTTTACAAGGGGTTTCAACAATATGTTGTGTCACAGATAACAAAGGGTGTAGAAGCACTAGGATCTAGAGGTCAAGCCCAACGCCAGCAAAGACTCGGTCTTGTTCAAAGCTTTTTACAAAAGAACGCAACTAATTTTGAGCATTTATTAACAGCCACCTTTGAGATGGTAAAAATTAAGTACCTTATTTTTAATATACTGTCTCAACTAGATACTAAGCTAACACAGCATGCTTTTTACAGACTTCCCGATGGCTCGTATGTTAAAACAAAAGATGAAGGTTATGTTTTATTTGCTGGTAATAATCAAGTAAAGATTGTAGATAGAGTAGATTTTTCTAAAATGAACCGCTTAGTTGGCGGTAGGCGCAGAACCCTTATTACCTGACTCGTTAATAGCATTTAATGCTTCAAGGTTAAAAATTGTTTGGCGTAATACAGATTCCAATACTTCTTTACTTTCACCATAAAGCATATCTCTTATTTTTGATACTATCTTATATTCATGGGTAGTTTCATCACCGGTAAATTCACCTTCTTTTTTAAATTTATTATATTCTAAATAGTTTCTAACACTCTCTATGTAGCTTGCAGCGAGTGTTATCTTACTAAACACCCAAGGTTCTAGATCTTGACAATCTTTAAGAATATTATACAGCTCTTTAGAAGCGTTATGTATTTTGTACAGTTCGTTTTTAGCCATATCGGCATCAGTCTCTGTCCCTCCGGGGGTAATATCAGTACTGCCCTTTACGTCTTCACCATTTTCACATCCACACTCTTTATCTTTAAGTTTTATTACTGTGGCTGTATTGTTACTTGGTACCATGTTTGTAGTTTCCGCTGCAGGTCCCAGATTTAGCTCACTTACAATTACTTGTTTATATGCTTCAGAAATTTTTGTTATTTCACCTTTTCTGCTCATTTAATATATTTATTCAAATAAATACATAATATATGCGTAGTTACAAAGAATTTTTCCATGAACAAATTTTAGGGTCTACGGAAGGTATTACTATTCAACATGTTGGAAACGTAAGAGCAACTGTAGATACTGGTAATAGTGGGTATAACGTTCTTCATGCTATTGTAATAAATGGTGCAAAAGACGGTCATGTAAAGTTTAGGACAGTAAATGATAAGGTTTTAGAACTACCAGTAAAAGAATTCATTACAGTATCAGGAAACAATAACACAAATGAGAGGCCAGTAATACAGTTAGACTGTAGTCTTGGTCAAGAACAATTTAATAAAGTCCCCTTTAGTCTTGCTGATAGAAGTCAACAAGACACTCCGGTTTTATTGAGTAAGGATTTTATCAAGCTTAATGGTGGGGTTGTTAATGTCAATATTAATAGTGATATTAAAAAATAATACCCCTTACACCTATGCAGCCTAAGACATACCTTAAATTATATGCGTTAATTTTATCTACCACACATACTGTAGGGGAATAAACAAACTCACTATCAACCCTCATTCCGATTTCTTCCCCAGGTAGTAAAATATCATCTACGTAGTCCATAGCCCCTCTTCTCTTCAAAAAAGAATAATATGGGTCCTTTGGCTCTCCTTCTACAATTACATTATAACTACAAAACTCGTGCGCGTAAAAGGTAAGGTCTCTAAAACAAGTAATACTAGAAGGAGGATTAATTAACTCTCCGCGTATAATCAAATTACACTAATTATTTAGTCAACCTAGATTAATTTTCGATTCTGTGCGAACTCAATAAACTTATAAAATTCGTTTCTAGAATTATCTTTATCATCAAGAAAAGCACCAGACATTCTAGCGGTACGCATAGTTGAATCATGTCTGATGCCGCGATTAGAACAACATGTGTGGGCAGCCTCAATCATAACAGCCACCCCTTTATTCTTAATACAAACCTCATCAATATACTTGTGTATTTGCATTGTAAGGTTTTCTTGTACTTGGGGGCGACGAGAAAACCAATCTACAATACGGTTTAACTTACTTAATCCAATCACCTTCCCGTCCTTTGCAGGTATATACGCCACATGAGCAAACCCCATAAAGGGTGCGTGATGATGCGAACAGAGCGATGTAACCTTAATATTGGTTTGAGATACAATACCATCATACTTATCCACATTATCAAATGCGGTAATCTTAGGTGGTTCGCTGTAGCACCCCCAGGCAAAGTCTTCCACAAACGCCTTAGCAACTCTAAAGGGTGTATTGGCACTATTTGGATCGTTTCTCCAATCATAGCCCAGAGCGTCCATATATGCTTCATACGCGGCCGCAGCTTTTAGTATGATTTGATTTCTCTCTTCCTCGGAATGTGGATGATTATGATTGGCAAAAGCTAGCTTTTTCTTATTAAACATAAAAATATTATATATATAATGCTAGATAATCAAGATAAATAATGAGGATATTTTATGTTAGGAAAGCTTATAGAGAATACATTTAAAAACACTGGGCTAAAAAGGGTTCGAATTAAGTCGGACCCCTCAGTGCCACCTGTTTTCGGTTATGAAAATGTAACACAATTTGAGGGTTATGTTTTAGAAGAATGTGGTGAAGGGATGGTTAATGTGTACATAATTAATGCCCCGCCAGCAACTGAACCAGTACAACAAATAAGCGTTTTAAGATTAGAACCGGTTGCCATAGTCCCTCAAGCCCCATCATTAGAATTAGTAAAAACTAGTCTTCTTAATGCATTGGTGAAAGCAGGTCAAAATGAAACGTCTCCTGTTTTTAAACAAATACAAAACACTAACAGTATGGATTTTATAAAAACATTTTTAATGCAAGCAAACATTAGTTTAGAAGATCTAATATCCAGTTCTTTAAATGAGGCTTGGGCTACAGCAACAGTTACAACATCACCATCAGCAAATCCGTCAAAAGATAAGGACAGGGCAGAAGAAGTGTTTGGTTCTAGGGAAGGCAAATACGACAGACTTTTAAAGGCAACTGGACAGGGTTTGTCGTTTCTCACAAAGGCAGTAGGTAAAGGTGCAGATTTAACTTTAGGTAAAGATAATATTGTTGCGCGTTTAAATAGATTTTTAAAATCTTTTAACATTAATGATTTAATAGATGTAAAAAAAGTTACAGACAAGATAAAGACAAAATATTATGACCATCTTCCTTATAATAATGAAGATGTTATAATAGCAGGATTACCAAAGCTACCTTATCAAAGATTTAAAGATAGAAAATATCAATTAAGAGGTAGAATAAGTGGTATCAAACTTACAACTGATGGGTTGTTATACGTAGTAAGCGACATTCAGCCTGCTGTCGGGGGTATAACAAAGGTATTTCTTGATTTTGCATATTTACAAAACCCAAGTAAAACGGGAAGAATAATCTTTGAGAATAAAGCAGGTACTCGGTACTACAACAAAGGTACTATTAGTCTTGTTAATAATGTATGGGTAATATCCTTAAGTGAGCTAAATGTTAAGCCGGCTGGTGGTGAAAATAAAAAAGATAGTGCTTATGTAGCAGCTGCTATTGATCTGCTGAGAGAATCGCTAGGGAAAGATTTTGATGAAATAGCTAGGATGCAAGAATATAGTTCAACTGTTGTAGAGGTTGCTATGGAATTAAAAACCCACAGACCTGAAACTTTGGCTCAGATAAAAATTCTTCAAAGAATATTTACCTAAACAAGAGGAATATATAAAATTATCAGCAACAGAAAAACTAAATACTATTAGAGGATACCTAAAAAAGTTTAAGGAACAACCAAATGCCATCTAAAACAGAAAAACAGCGTAAATTTTTTGGTGCAGTTATGGGTGCAAAAAAATGTTAAGGGTAAGGCAAAAAAAGTTGCTAAAGATATGCCAAAAAAAGACATTAAAAAATATTTAAAAACAGAAAAATTTAATGATGTTGTTAACTGTTTACTAGAAAAATTCTTTAAAGAAGGCATGACGTTAGAAAAAAATATTACTTGCGAATGGGCAAAAGAGAAAAACTGTGATTGTGATGGTTGTCCTGAATGTATTAAAAATCAAGCTGCTTGATTTATAATTGGGCGTTAGTATAATATAAAGATGTCATTTCAAAGTACAAAAATTATTGATTTAGGTAGTTGTGCGTTTAGACAATGGAAAGCTGATAGTCATTGTAAGTTTATTCATGGCTACAGGTTGCAAGCTAAATTTTGGTTTGGTTGTAACAATTTAGACGAAAAAAATTGGGTTGTAGATTTTGGAGGTTTAAAGCAATTAAAAGCAACTTTAGAGAAACAGTTTGACCACACATTATGCATTGCTGGTGATGATCCCCTATTAGAAGATTTTAAAAACCTACATAACAAAGGCGCTGTTGATTTAAGAATTATGACAACAGGTGTAGGTATAGAACGTACGGCACAATGGTGTTTTATAAATGCTGATATTATTATAAGATCCCAAACAAATAATAGATGTTGGGTTGAAAAGGTTGAAGTGTGGGAGCACGATAAAAACTCTGCTATCTACACCG
>Ga0172372_10007539_pt1 | contig 14589 bp, 12 predicted proteins | sample LakKiv5m_2_FD_114544 | JGI IMG/M metagenome (GOLD analysis project Ga0172372, IMG submission 114544) | Freshwater microbial communities from Kabuno Bay, South-Kivu, Congo - kab_092012_9.5m | ecosystem: Environmental > Aquatic > Freshwater > Lake | place: Democratic Republic of the Congo...
AATAGAAATGGCGAAATTCGGGTATATACAACCGACGGACAAGAAGCTGTGGTTAGCGTAGACTAAGCTTCGCGGGCTTTGATTCTGACCTGAGCAACAGCACTGCCGCCGCCAAAGTCGTAGGCAGGTGTCACTACTATCACTCTCTTATCTGCATTGGGCATGATGTTAGTAGGAGGCATTTCAATCTCAGTAGATATCACTTTGGTCTCTTGGGAATCGTTTCTCAGAATCTCTTCTCCCTGAGGGGGTAAAACTTGTGGCATGTGATAACCTAAACAGATAAAACTTGGAAATATATTTCTAAAAATACTGTTTCTAAGATTACCTTCGGCACAAATCAGGTTCGACCGAAGAGAAAGGTAGTGAAAATATTTAAAAATATCGGCTGAGTTGGGGTTTGATTCTCTAAGTAGCTGATTTTATTGGTGGTAGGCGGGGGCAATTATCGAGCCCGTCAACTTATTACCGTCACCAATCTTTAAGATTAGGAATCCAATGGTTATAGTCTTAAGGGCATTAACAAATTTTATGGGGGTGTAAAGGTTTCGACGAGATTCAAGATGCTTTGACCGGCATGTAGAGGGCTCCGCCGGCCTCTTAAAAAAGCGGAAAAAAATAAATGCTAACGAAGACGCATTGGCACTAGCTGCCTAAAGTCTAGACCCGGCCATTATCGCTGGGTCAGTTGTTAAGGGGTGCGCCCACCATTTCTTAACAACCCAATTGTGGGCTGGCTAATCGTAGGGTCTCGATGCGGTTAGTAAGACAAACAGAGAATCGTCTGTGATGTTTCTTGTAGGGAGAGGCCGCACAGATTAAACATAAACTCCCTGCTAAACTTGTAGATGGTCATTGTTGAGGTTTCTCGGACCGGGGTTCGACTCCCCGCACCTCCACACTTCGCCCCGGCTAAAGCCGGGTGCTACGTGTGGCGAGCCACGATACAATTACAACCAAGTAGGCGAAGTGTGGCTAAAATATCAAGATCAAAAACGCTTTAACGAAAACGCCCATCCTGACACAATCTTTAGATACTTCTCAAACGCTATCGCCTTTGCCTTATCCGAAAATGCCACATACGTCTCCACCCTCCACGGCATAAACTTCGAGGTGTGCAGGCTACTCCCCGTATTATGGTATTTCAGCCGCTGCCTCAGATCCGAAGTAATGCCAAAGTAGCGCTGGCCTGGATTGGTTATGCTCCTCAAAATATACACGTAGGTCATGCCTATTTAATCGAAGAGTCTCCTGAAGAGTTGCTTGCAACTGTTTAGGAGGCATAGCGCTCTTTACTTCGCAAATTAGGTTCTCTTAGGCCCTGGCTATTACTTGTCTCCTCCCTGATAATAATAAACAGTGTTTATCCAATCAGGATCTTAAGAGTGAGAATCATAAACAAAGAGCCGCATCCAGGCGGTCGCCCGACATGCCTTAAGTGTTTTAGGCCGTGTTCGCACTGTTTGTGCGATGTCTTAACTCCTTTTGATGCGCACTGTAATGTTTTAATTCTTCAGCACCCGGCGGAACGACGGAAGTATTACTCAACAGCGAAATTAGTGACTAATCTAATCCGCAACTCTAAGAGAATTAGAGGGATTGAGTTCTCAGCAGAGGAGATCTCGCGGCAATTTGAATCCAATAAGACTTATCTGATGTATCCTAGTGCTGATGCTGTGGACTGCGTTGATATACCGCTCAATTCAAATGACACCGTAATTGTAGTTGATGGCACCTGGATAGAAGCTAGAAAAATACTTCATAAATCGCCGCATCTTAAATCATTTCAACACCTGACATTTAAAGCCCCGTTAGTTTCTAATTATCAGATTAGAAAACAACCTAAAGAGAATTATCTTAGTACCATTGAATCAATTGCTCATCTTTTGAAGCTGAATGCTGAAGCTAATGGATTAAGGCATAAATTAGAGGAGTACCAAAAGTTATTTGATATTTTTAACAAGATGGTCGATCAGCAGTTGGTTAATTTCCCGAGAATGAGAGATCAAAAATTAAAAACCGCCGCATGAAGAAGAAAGACAAAAAACATGAGGTAAAAGACCAGAACGTTTACGAGCTGGTTTACTCAACTGATCCTTTGCCAGATAAGAAATGTGCAAGCTGCCAAAAAAGCGAAAAGGAGTGTATCTGTAAAAAAGCTCCATTGCCGATTGGTAAAAATTACTGCGTGCGAATTGAGAAAAAAGGGCGGGGAGGTAAAGTTGTTACTGTGGTAGAAAAACTACCGCCCCATGAAGCTACTTTAGAGAAGCTATGTAAGTTCCTTAAAAAACGAATAGGAGCAGGGGGTACTTTTTATATCTCCGACGGTATGGGTGTCGTAGAGATACAAGGAGAGCGCCGCTCTGAGATTTTAGATCTGCTCTCTTTAGACTTCTCTCTGTCTTGATCTGCGACCTTCACCGCCACGATCTCTGCGACTGAATCTCTTTTCTCTGTCTCCTCTGCCAGGGCGGTCGTTCCGGTCTCCTCTTCGGCCACCTCTTCGCTCGCCACGGTCTCTTCGATTAGCTCGTCCGTTTTCTTGCCGTTCACTTTCAGTTGGCATATCGGCTCGCTGCATCGCTGGGCGTCCTTCGTCTCCGAAGACTTCAGGGAATATTATGCCGAGGAATCGTCCGGCAAGCTCTTCGCTGCTCATGCCCGAGATCGCTTCTTTCCAGGCATCATCCATAACATCGACGGCTAATTTATAATTAGTCTGCGCTGTTAATTTCTCCAGTATTGTCCCGATTTTTTTGGCTGCTAGGGATTTTCGAGAGGGAAGAGATCCTTCTACCATTCGGCTTTTTGTAACGTGCTCAATACGTTTGATCAGATATCGATTGGCTGGAGAGACAAGACTAATTGCGTATCCTGATTTTCCACTTCTGGCTGTTCGACCAATACGATGGACGTAGTTATCAAGCTCCCGTGGTATCGAGAAGTTAATTACATGGGTTACATCTTTTACGTCCAATCCTCGAGCGGCTACGTCTGTGCAGATAAGAATTTTAGCTTTTCTTTCGCGGAACCGATTCATGGCGATTTCGCGGTCTTTTTGGCTCTTGTCTCCGTGAAGGCAATCAACGGTGTAGCCATTTTCAGAAAGGTACCGAGTAAGATCTATCACCAGAGCTTTGGTTTGGCAGAATACGAGCCCAAAGAAATCATCAGCGCCGTCAATTAATTTGCAGAGAATCTCAGGCTTGTTCTTTTCGGCTGTAATGAAATAACTTTGATGTACAGTTGATGATAACATCTCTGTTTTGTTGACCTGAACCATCTCTGGTTTGATCAAGAAATTTTCAGCCACTCGCTTTACACTTGGGCTCATAGTTGCCGAAAACAACCAGATATTACTTGTGTCTCTAGGCACACTTCCTAAGATAGTCTCCATGGCTTCTCTGAATCCCATAGAGATCATTTCGTCAGCTTCATCGAGAACAACTACAGATACGTTGTCTAATTTTAGGCTACCACGCTCTAGGTGATCTATTAGTCGACCTGGCGTTCCGATAACGATTTGATGGCCATCACGGAGGCCTTTAAATTGGTCGCCGTATCCTGCGCCACCATAAATTGAGAGAGCTTTAATTCCTAGGTGTTTACCTAAAAGGTTAACTTGACCTGCTACCTGTAGAGATAACTCTCTTGTGGGACAAAGGATTAATCCTTGTACCGCACGCTTCTTTGGATCAATTTTTTGCAGTAGAGGAATCGAGAATGCAGCTGTTTTGCCGGTGCCCGTGGCTGCAAGGCCGATAAAATCTGTGGCTTCACCTAAAAGGATTGGTAGTGCTTGAGCCTGAATAGGACTGGGTTTTGTAAAGCCTAATTCACTGATTGCACGAGAAAGAGGCTCTTTGATGTTTAATTCACTGAATGTTTCCATACTGGGATGTACACTATTTTTAGATCTTAAGCTCGTTTTTGGTGAAAATAGTCAAAAAACAGCCTAAAATGAGCCTAGTTGTCCCAGAGAAATAATCATTCAGTGATTAACTTGGATTAATCTGCACGTATATCATTTGACCACCTCTATTCGCGCCGTGGCCAGTATCGGCACCTGCGGCGATAATATTTAAGCCGTGAACACCGCCGGATAATCCATTTCTAATAAGACATGACTCAAGGTCTACGGTGAAGGAGATAGTATTGTTTCCGACTGTGGTTAAATCACTGCCTGCAGCTGGTGTGTAATCACTAGCTGAGTCAACAAGTGGCCATAGAAGAGCCCCAGTGCTGGAGCTATAGCTGCCACCCTGACCCTGTGAGGGGAGCTCTGTCAAGGTCGTGGAAAGATTGGAATACAACTCTCCGCAAGTATATTCCCCCGAATTATTATTGATAATTACTCCGTAATTAAGGCGACCAAAATCCATATAATCGCCTGACTCTGATCCAGCAACTGCTGCTCGTTGTAGTCTCCAAATATTTAATCTTAGCTTTCCTTGAAAGTCACCAGCACTTGGGACGATTATCGGAGTTCCAGGGCCAGTTCCTAGTCCGCCGAGATCTGTATAGTCTACTAAAACATCATTGGCTGAATTATTATCGGTAGTATTAAAGGCCCTGATAGCTGGAACTGTAACAAAGTATGGGGGCAGGGTTAGAGCTTTTCTTACGACAACTGCGCCAGAGGCATTCTTAAAATCAGCTCGGTATGTATCACCTGGCCGAAATTTGTCGGTGCCCAGTCTTGGTTGAATTGCTGCGCCCCAGGTAGATCCGCCACCACCAAAAACGGGGAGAGATTCAAGAGCAAAATTTAGAGATGACCATAGTTGACCAGTCAGAGAGGGGTCTCCTTCGCTGAATCCTGAATACACGGCTGTGCTTAGGCCGGCAGAGGCTGGTCTGCAATATTCTAAAGCATCCGGACAAATTATTTCGCCTGAAGCAACTGAGGCTCCAAGAGTGTCGCCTGGGCCGAATCCAAAGAAATAGGCGATAGCAAATTTATTTTCGCCACCGATAACAGCTTCGATATCATTAGGATCGAGCGCTTCATTAATATGCCAATTAATAGTGTCACTCATCGTTAAGTATAAAGTGGTAAAAGGAAGTTCCACTCCAGTGTCGATTTCTTGGGTTGATATGGTGATACTGGAATCGGCAATATCGATAATGCCATCGCCATCAGCATCGGTATCAAATAAATCAATTAGTGCATCGCCATCTGAATCAGCCGCAGCACCTGAAACTGCTGCAGTAACGATTGGGGCTTTTACTGTGCTGGACTCCGAGACAGCGAAGTTAATGCCCAGAGGGGTGATAACTGAGGTTGAAACAGCGCTGGCTGGTGCAAAGACTTTCGCAGTCACCTTGGCTGGAGCATAGGCATCTGTGTCAGCCCGATTAGCGAGATTTAGAGTCACACTCGAAATATCTTGCTTAGTAGCTGAGGTTGGTTTTGCCTTAAAGCGAAATTGAAGCTTGTTCTTGACTTTTTTCCCGACTGGTCCAACTAGTTGGCCATCTTTATAAGCGATTAGAGAAGCGCCGCCTAACTTTGTCTTGGGCAGTGCAAATTTAATTCGGCTGGTTGTATTGGTGCCAGGGTACAACTTGCCGGTTTTATCAATAAGGTCGACATCAGTAATTCCACTTGTGCCCTTATTGATCGTGATACGAAATTTATTTGTGGATGCTTCAGGTTTAATAAAAGGCACCGCTGTAGCCACGGCTATAAATAAAGCTGATGATAATATTTTTATTTTCATAACTTACTCGTTTCTACTTTAAGTTCAAAAAAGACTTGGCTAGTACTATTAGATGAATCTTACCGCTCAGTTGATTCAACTGGTTTATGTTATTCTTTTAATAGCTTAAATTGGGGCTGTTTTGTTGTCTATAAAATAAAAGTCAATCGGATCTTTTGCCATGAAAAAGTAGTAGCATTAGTGATAGCTCGTTTGAGGTAGAAATAGTTTGAAAGACCGATAAAATCGAGTTAAGTCGCTAATATATCAGGAAGGCACACCGTTTATTATTTATTCCGGCAGAAGTTGAGCCCCACACAAAGGTAGCTCTTCTGCTGGCACGATCCCCTCGATTCCGTCTATTGAGCACTCTGGCAATTCTTCCAAGGGATAAGAGTTTACGGAGGCAATTCCTTTTTCGTAGTAGGCAACTATTATACATGTAGGCTCTTTAACATCGACTTTAACGCTGGTCTGACCATCAGACAGATTTACTGACTCTCCAACATTGGGCGCCAAAGCAAAAGATCCATCATCAGCAGATTTTGTATCGTCACCTTCAAGGCCGATATTTGAAAGATCTAACCCGGGCACAGGGACACAGAATTCATCCACAATTTGTCCTTGATTAGAAGAATTATCTCCAGTACCCGAAGAACCACCTCCGCAGCCAATAATCGGTAGGATAATTAATACAAAAACAGCCCATATTGAAGATATTCGCGAGCAGTAATTTCGACCAAAAACTTGAAATTGGCCTTTGTTCAAAAATTTAATTATCGTTTTATGAATCATTTTTATTCCCTTTAACTAAGCTCAAACGGCCAAACGATCCGAACGCGAATCGAATAGTTCCTTTTTTAGAATCTTTTAGAGAGCCTTCATTAATATCTCGATCGTAGCGAGAGACGTGTTCTCGAATTTTTTTATGGAGTTGACTGGCCTCGTTGTTAATCCAATCTCTGAGCTCAGATTCATATTCCTTCGGAATATTGTCATAAATTGTGGCGGTGTGATGATTCGGCCGCTCGTTGGTAGCGGCTATGTTTTCATCTGCACAAAGCATTAGCTCATCGATATCACGTGCAATTATTTGTGCTGTTACTTCGTCGTTCATCGAGCTAATGAAGCTTGATTTTATTGGGGTCACATAGTCATTTTCGATTTTTACTAAGTTGAGACGTTGGAGTTCGCATAAAACTGTATGGGGATGAACATCTGAACTGATTTCTTTGACTAAGTTAGCAAAGTCAGTTCCAGCTCTGCCGATAGCAACAGCCCTAGGCTTACCATCTGCATCTTTATATTTTTTCTTTGTATACCAACATCCTAAAACTTTTATCGTTGGCGATACGATATCTTCTTTTGATCCGATTCCCTTTAAAAACTTACTCGAGTCTTTACGGTGTACCCCGGTCATTACACTTAGACGACTAGAGGTAATCTGTTCGGTAGTTTCAGTGAGTTGCTCTTGAGCTGCATTGAGGAGGGCAGTTTTAAGAGCATGGTTTAATTCAGATAAGGTAACTCCGTGTCTGACGCAGAAGCGCGCCATCGGCATTAATAGAATTTCTAAAAGCTTTCTCATTATTGGGCTACTAATTTACCAGAAATAAAAAAAATATTGACAGCCGTCTGGTAATCCTGTTCGAACCATAATATGGGAAAAATTCCCATGCAAGTAAAAGCGGGTTTTTCTAGCTGTCAAAAGATGATAAGAATTAAGAGCCTCTAAAATCAGGATAAAATATGAAAAAATTGAGATACGGCTTAGGTTTGTTGGGATTAATTGTTGGTCTTAATTCAACTACCTTGGCTCAAGTAAATTGCGCCGATCAATACAACCAGATTAATTCCAATTTTTCGGCTGCCTACGCCGCGCTTGATGCAGAGTGCTACCCAAGTGTAAACATTCCGGGGACGGCCATTAGTTGTATTTTTACATTAACTCCGGAGTGCTTGGCTCAATATGATGATTTAGGTCAGCAAGCTTCCAATGTATGGGCACAGTTCTACCTTGATTGTCCAGATTACACTCCGGTTTGGGAGGGTTCTGGCGGTCTGGCAAATAGCTCGAGCGATTCCAAAAAGAAAACCAAGGGGCAATTGAAGAATGAAAATAAGAACATGAAAATCAAAATTGAATCTCTTAAACAAAAGTTAAAAGCAGAGCGTAAAAATCGAAAATTGCTTGAACAGAGCTGCACTCAGTAATTTTTTAATGTTAACTGCCTCAGTATCTATAGTAATTCCAGTCTTTAATCAGTGGCGATACACAGAAGAGTGCCTCAGGTCACTTCGGGCAAATACTCCAGCTGAGATACTCTTGGAGGTAGTTGTGGTTGATAACGCCTCTACGGATGAGACTGCGCAAGGATTAAAGCAGTGGCAAAAAGAATGGGCTGCTATAAAGGTCGAGACTTTGCCGCGTAATACGGGATTCTCTCCCGCTTGCAACCGTGGTGCTGAAATTAGCCAGGGCACATATCTATTGTTCCTTAATAATGACATAGTTCTACAGCCTGGATGGCTTGAGCCTTTACTCAAGGAAATTAATCAGCCAGGGGTAGGCCTGGTTGGTCCGAAGTTAGTTTATCCAGAGGGCAATCGGATAAATCATGCGGGATATGTTTTTGGGATGGGGAGTTTTTATGCAATTTATCATGACCACCATCCAGCGGCTCCGGAGGTAAACAAGAAGCGGGATTATCAGGCCCTGCTGGGTGCTTGTATTTTATTGCCAAGGGCGCTGTTCTTCTCGGTCGGTCAATTTTCACTGGAGGGACTCGAGGATATTGATCTTTGCCTAAAGATAAAAGCCAACGGGTTAGTATCTCGATATGTGCCAGAATCCACCGTTTATCATCACGGCTCTGTGACTCTGTCCAATAGTTTGCCAGGTAGCTTTCCGGTTACTACTCAAGTTGGTTTTGGCGAACGCTGGAAGGATCACCCCATCGCCTGGGATGACTATGGTTGGTATCTTACAGATGGCATATGGCCAGGACCAATCATGGGTGAATTTAGTGTGGCATCGCAGGAGCGGACGGCTGCATCTATGGCTGAATTGATGGTGGCATATCAACTAAGAGCCGAAGGTGATCTAGAGGCTACTTTTACTCAAGCGCAGAAAGCTTTGAATGCCTGGCCAAAAAATCCGATGGCTCTATTGTTGAGATGTCAGATTTTGAAAGCTCTTCAACGCAATTCAGAGATACCACCAGAGTTTCTGAAGTTTGGAGATAGCTCTTTTTGCGAAGGGCCGGTCTTAAATGACTTACTTAAGATAATTGGTCCACCGACCCAATGAATTTATCGCTGATATAATTCAGAAAATCAGCTAAAAGCAGCCCCATTGTTCTTTATTAAGAATTTATTGGGAGGTAGCATGCTCCGTCATCCAAAAAGTCTTGATTAAGAGAAGTCTAAGGAATCAAGTATGGCTGAAATAGCTGGCGAGCCTGCACCTGAATATAAAGATGAGCCTAGTAAGTTAGCTCAAGACCGCTCCGTTCCAGGAGATAATATTAATGATGACCCTCAAAGCCTTTTAGATAAGAGTTTGCCTGCCGCAGATCAAGAGAGAGTTCAATCAAGCCAAAAAAAACAAACTCTCGAAAATGAGAGTTCTATTCCTGAGAATAAAAAAAGCGCCGAACATACCGAATCAGGAAAAACCAAGTTAACTGTCAAAGAGATGATAGTCGCTAGCTACCAAATTCTTAAAGTAGCATACGAGGGAAGCATCAAATCAGTGGGTACAAGAGTCGCTATCACCCTCCCTCATGCAGCACTTGGTGCCGCAGTTGGTGGGCTGACTGGAATCTTGATAGACGCCGTTAGTAATAAAACAGATGCTTTTATTTCAGACCCGAAAACGGCCCTAGGGGTATTCCTAGGTGTAACTATCCTTTACGGTATCTTCACAAAAGCAGAGCAGCTCGCAGCAGAAAAATTTGACAGTATTAAAAAACAAAAAATAGATATCTTCATGAGGAATGGCCTAACTGCTCAGCAGCTCGATGTGTTGGTGTCACAAAACTTTCAGCAAAAACTCGGAGGAATTCGTAGCGAAATGTGGCGTGTTTACCAGTTTGCTAGTAAGCCGATGGAGGCACTTAGTAATACCACGAGGTTGTTAGTATCGATATCTCTTGTCGGATTTTTTGGCAAAGAAGCTTTGCTGCCAGTCGTGCTAGGAGGGTTAGCTAAGTCTGTATCAGCGTTTTTAGATTTGTCTGATTTCCATAAGATGCATGCCCGCTTGAAGCAGAAACATCATCTATCTGATGCCGTTTGGCGTACTTATTTCGAGCCATCGGCTCTGGTTGAGATGGTAGTTACTAAAAAGCAGGACAAGGTCTCAGGGTTAGGTCAGGTGGTCGAGCGGGAGATAGTGGCGGAGCGGGATAAATACCGTTTAATGAGTGCCAAGCGCAGCATGATAGCAGAGCTGGTAAACTATGGTTCCATGGGAGTAGCGTTATTTACCTGTATTACGCAAGTCCAAGCTGGCACTATGAGCATTGGCGAATTGACTGCTGTAATAGCAGCGATCTCTCAATTCACTGGGGCAACGACTGGATTGATCGAGAATTCAATAGGTCAATTAAATAATATCTCAATCGTAAAAGAACTGTTAGACATTTGTCGGAAGCCCGAAGCGATGAAGCGTAGCCATGAGCTAAACGCAAAGATAAAAAAACAGCTTATAGATTACTTGGGAGCGCCAGAGATTAATTTTAATAAGGTCTCGTTCGCATATCCCAAGGAGCAAAAGAACCAAGATAGCGAAACTACCGAAGATGATAAAAAGAATAATCAGCCAGATGAACCACCATTCAAAATACAAAATATTTCATTGTCTATTGCACCTGGCAAAATCATTGGTTTAGCCGGGACAAATGGTAGCGGTAAATCCACGCTTATAAATATTATTATAGGGTTAATTAAACCGGAGGGAGAGGTAACAATAAATGGCATAGCTATTCAAAGTCTTGATGTACAGGCAGAATGGCTACCCCGAGTGGGTATCTTAACACAGGAACATCATCTTTTTACTGGGCTTTCAATTAAAGACCAAATAGTGTCGGAGATTTTAGAAGAGCCAGCTGATGAGAACCAGCCCTTTAAGGTTGAGGAGCTAGCTAAGGTTGCCGTTTTCTCAGAGCAGTTGCACAAGAGAGTTGACGATAATTCACTTATTGGAGAAGGATTAAGAAATGGATTTAAACCTTCGGGAGGGCAGAAACAGAAGATAGCTTTAGCTCGTGCCTTAGAGTCACGCCCGGATGTTTTGATTCTGGATGAGCCCACTGCAAGTTTGGACTCCTCAGCAGCAAAGGCCCTCTTGCCGAACTTACGGCAATTCTTCGAGGAAAATAACTACCATCCAACTGTCTTGGTTGTAACTCACAAGATGGACATCTTTCCCCTATGCGACCAGGTTATCGTGATGGATAACGGCGAAATTAAGGGGCAGGGTAGTCACGATGTCCTTATGAAAAATGAAGGATCGGTTTATCGCCAGTTGTTTAATGACTATAAAAATTGAAAGAAAGTTTAGCCTTCGATTACTCATCATGCACCATAGTTTATGCTCTCACGTCATTAGGACTTAGTGGATTAGATCTTAGATTTACGGTGTTATTTAAAACAGTGAGCTCGAGAATGCCCTTGGTCTTTAAATATAATCCCTGTATGTCTTTTGGGAAAAATAGGCGTCCCTCTGGGCTCATATAAGAGCACGGTAAAATCAAGTCATACGGGCATTTTATAAATAATATAACTATCTGAATTTAGTGGGGGGTTAATTGGATCCTGCCTTAAATACGGACCTTTTTCGGATCCCTGCCGTTTTAAAGTCATCTTAATCTACATGGATATTCTCGCCTTCAACCAACCATATTTAAGTCAGCCCGGATTCCGAGAGGTATTCGCAGCAGCGGGGCACAGGTGTTTTAGCATCGGTTGGTATGATGAAGGTTGTGATGTTGTCACAAGCAAGCCAGTCCTGACATTCGAAGAGGTAAGGGAACTACTGCCTCCAGGATTTAATCCAGAACGAATAATATACTTTGACCATAGTGAGCCACTAAGAGTCTTGGGATTAGATACCCTACCTATCCCGACAATAGTCCATCTAGTTGATACCCATATTCATAAAGCATGGCACCCGGTTTTGTCGGGCTGTTTTGATGTCGCTCTGTTAGCCATGCGAGGGTACAATCAACTCTTTGTGCAAGGAGATCACATACCCCCAGTTTATTGGCTTCCGCTCTGGGCATTCCGTTTAGGAGCAGATCCTAAAAAAGATAGACCGGTCAACGTTTCATTTAGGGGGACATTTGGTGGCACTCATCCAAAAAGACCGGAGTTCTTTGGAGCTATAAATAAAAAAGTTCCAGGGGATTACGGTCAGGGACCTTTCTTTGATCTCTACAACTCATCTAAGATTATCCTTAATGACTGCATCAACGATGATCTTAATTGGCGTGTTTTTGAAGCATTAGCTTCAGGAGCCATGCTCCTAACCCCGAGAGTAAGCCAAGAAACACTAGATTTATTTCCAGAAGGCGAATGTTTAGTTACCTATAGGCCGCATGACGTTGATGATGCGGTAAACAAGCTTGATTACTACTTGCAAAATAGTTCTGAAAGGCTGGCAATAGCTTCGGCTGGGTATGAGCGAGTGATGCAAGGGCATATGGGAACACAGCGGGGACAGATGCTCCTCCGAATACTTGAAGGTGCCAAACCGCGTCCGAGGGCGGAGAAGATTTTTTGTGCTGCTGCTACTTATTTAAGATTGGCAGTTTTGTTCCCTGGCTTTCAGAGAGCAACATACTTAAATGCAGCTCAGGCAGCAGTTAATAAGATGATCAGTTGCCCAGAGCTGACGGTAGAATCTCTTATGCAGAAGCAACAGGTGCTTAAGGTCTTAATGGAATCTGTTAGAGGTTAGTCCCCGATTTTTTGCCAACATTCTTATAGATAAACCAATGCAACCCAGAGAGTGGGGCTGAAGGGAAGATCTTTTCAAGGTGATAAATATTACCAGCGCCGTCTCGCATATTCATTTTATGAGTAGTTGGGGCTTCGGTTGATTCTTTGTGAAATATAATCCAGTCCACTCCCTCCGAGGGCCATGATTTTTTAGGTAGATAATTTATCTCTTTTTTTAAGGCCTCGGTCTTTACAAAAAACTGCAGGGTCGCAGGAATCCTAAATTCATGATCTCCACCGATAGATACTTTATCAGTCAAGGAATTCTGGGCGATAAAATTTAGAGCGCCGGAGTAATTTCCGCGACCATTTTGTATAAGCTGAAATGTGTAGAATGAATTAGTTGCAATATAAAGAAAGACTATCAGAAGGGTGGTGAGCCTACCGTAGTGACCAGATTGGTAAAGTCTAGCTAGAAGTCTAGCAAGTAGAATTAAAGAAAAGACGATTCCAAGGATAAAGTATCTCACATAGACATATCCCTGGTCGCCAAGTGCAGCAAAGATTAAAGGAATTAGTGCGATGATTCCGCTATAAAATAATGCCTCAGCCTTTGATTCCCGCCATAGAACTATGATGCCATAGGTCAGGGCGATTGCTCCGAGCAGATAAGAAGGAATGGCCCAGTTTTCAATTTCAGAGACTCCGAGGGTCCAGGTAATTGATTCCGCAAAGGCATGCACTATGCTGCCGGGCGATCCGCCACCAAATTGTAAGTATCTCAAATCAGTAAAATATATAAAAACGCAGAATAGTATTGGTGCAGTATGAAAATAGGCCGCGCTCCAAATGGCTTCTTTCGGTTTTATCCCTGTCGATAATTGGGAATATAGTATCCATAATGTAACCGCAGTATAAAATATTAGAGACACAAGATGTGAGGCTAAACCAAAGACCATGCAGATGGATGCAACGAGTGCCGTCTTGCGGTTGTTATTTTCAATAAATGAACCGAGGAGGTAGTAGGTGAGAAGGGCAAAAAATATAGCGGGGGCATACCCTCTGGCCTCTGAGCTATAGAGAATCAGGATATAGGAAAAGCCAGTTAGTATGAGGCTTAAAAATCCAGTTGCTAGGCTCTGCCTAAAGCCAATTAGGCCAGCTAATCCCACAGTGGCTACTCCGCAGATCCATGAAAGGAATCTATATCCAGGCCAGTTGCCCCAGTCGCCTAACAGATAAAGAAATAGAGTGTTAATGTAATGATTATTGTCTTGGTGAATTTTGGTAAAGATATCCCATGGGCTTTTTGCTGTAGTTGAGAGAGCCAGGGACCAGATCTCATCTAGCCAAAGGTCGTTAAATAACCCCAAGAAGCGCAGCGTCGCTGCTACAAGAAAGATCACCCCGCAGATTACCTTTGCTCTGGAGTTACTCATTTAAATTATACTTTTTAGAGGGCTGAGTTGTTAACTTAATTTTGAAGGTAACAAACCAAGCGATTTGCGCCAAGATATCTAAATATCAGGGGGTTCTCTAAGTATTAAGTGGTGCTTCTCATCTTTATTAGCTTTGCGGGAACACCGCCTACGATGGCATTAGCTGGAACATCCTCTCTGACTAGAGCATGAGCTCCGATGACGGCATTCTCTCCGATGGTGACACCATCCATAATGGTAGCGTGAGCTCCAATCCAGGCGTTCTTTCCTATTTTTACCCCCTTAGGGGTGCTCATGTTTTGTTCGATAATCGGTCTACTGGAGTCATCAAAGGAGTGATTCCCTCCACCGATATAAACATATGCTGCGATTAGGACGCTTTCGTTTATTTCGAGAGTGCTGCGTGTTGCAATCCTACAATAGCTACTGATGTTGACGCCTGATCCGATCTTTATTTGACCGCCTCGGGCAGACACTATTGTGCCCCGTCCTATTAAGAC
>Ga0172372_10007541_pt1 | contig 14586 bp, 7 predicted proteins | sample LakKiv5m_2_FD_114544 | JGI IMG/M metagenome (GOLD analysis project Ga0172372, IMG submission 114544) | Freshwater microbial communities from Kabuno Bay, South-Kivu, Congo - kab_092012_9.5m | ecosystem: Environmental > Aquatic > Freshwater > Lake | place: Democratic Republic of the Congo...
CGATCTTGCTATTCGTGGTGAGCAAAACTAAATAACAGGACAATGGAAGTTTTCACAGTGGAAGAGTTTCAAGAGAGGTTTGATGAACTAATGGAACGTGTTGAAAATGGAGAGACCTTAGGCATCGTCAACGAAGACGGGCAGGCAGCAGTGATGATGCCCGCAGATGACGAACTGATACGAATACACACCGAGTTAAACAACGAAGCTCCCTGATACTTAAGGGTTTTATGGGGGTATAGCTTAATGGTTAGAGCGGCCTGCTTATAACGGGTTAGTCTGGGTTCAACTCCCAGTATCCCTATTGCTCCTTTAGCTATCTGGTGAAAGCACCCGACTCATAATCGGACACAGGTCGGATCGTAACCGACAGGGAGCACTTGACCATAAAGACTCTTTGAGTTATTATGGTTCCATTGGGAGCATGGCGTAATTGGTAGCCGCACCAGACTTAAAATCTGTTGGTCTTAAGACCGTGGGAGTTCGACCCTCCCTGCTCCTATAAAATAAATATAAGATATGGGAGTAAATCCTATGTCTTACAGGATTGATAAGGGATATTGTTGGTATAATAATGGGTCTCAAATTGTATTGATGTATTTTATTTCAGGAGTTCCTTTTACCTTCGATGAAATGCCAGACGGACATTTATACGATCAGGACTTGTGTAGATTAGCAGACCAGAACCGCACATTTGAACCAGATGACTTATATCGATCTTCTTTCTATCTTATAGACGAAGAAGTGCATCCTTGCTTATTTTCAGTAGACTTGGAAAACCCAGAAGACATGCCTGATGATGTGGAATATGAATATAATGAGGAGGATTTGACCAGCTAAATAGATCATAGAAATATTTTAGAAGTCATAATACCATGCCTCTGAATAAGTTAGAGAATTTTATCAAGAATTATGAAGGTAGAATTCTATATGTAAATTCAAATGATCTTGATGCAACTGATAGTGTTACAAATCAGGGAAACTCTCTTACAAAACCGTTTAAAACAATTCAGAGAGCGTTAATTGAGTCCGCTAGATTTTCATTTGTAACTGGAAATGATAACGATAAGAATGATAGAACAACTATTTTAGTATTTCCCGGTGAACATTTAATTGATAATAGACCTGGATTTGGTATTCGTAAAACAGGAACTGCAACAGCATCTGTAGAAAGTCCCTCTGGACAAATTACTTCTCCAGCATCTGATAAACTTACTTTAACATTAGAGTCTAATTTTGATTTAACCCAAGAAGATAATATTTTATTTAAATTTAATAGTATTCATGGTGGTGTAATTCTCCCAAGAGGAACCTCACTTGTTGGTCTTGATTTAAGAAAGACAAAGATTAGACCAAAATATGTTCCGAACCCAACAGATGATACTGTTCCGTCATCTGCTATTTTTAGAATTACTGGAAACTGCTATTTCTGGCAGTTTTCTCTATTTGATGGAAATCAGGATGAATTTGTATATACAAACAATAAAATTTTTACTGAGGGATCTGGAAATCGTTCTGTTCCTACATTCTCTCACCATAAACTAACTTGTTTTGAGTATGCTGATGGTGTAAATGTCCCCACGGGATATGATCTCACTGATCTTGATATGTATTATGCCAAATTATCACAGGCATTTAATGAAGGTTCAGGTCGTCAGATTCCAGCTTCACAGAAGTTTCCTCTCGCTCCACTTGCTTTTGCAAAAGAACGTCCTGAGTGGGAAATTGTGGGAGCGTTCGCATCAGATCCTGTAAATATTAGTTCAATTATTTCTGGAGATGGTGCCACTCCTAATCAAGTCGTTACAGTCACAACCACAACCCCTCACGGATTAACAGCAGGAACACCAATCAAAATTCGTGGAATTAATACAAACGATTATAATGTTTCAACTGTCGTTCAATCAGCAGCTAGTAGCACTACATTTACTTATCTTCTTGCATTTGTAAGAAATGATCTTGATGCAAGTCCGTCAGGATCTGGAACGGTCACAATTGAGACTGATACTGTTAAGGGTTCATCCCCATACATTTTCAATACCTCATTAAGATCAGTTTGGGGTATGAATGGTATGAAAACAGATGGTAGTAAAGCATCTGGTTTCAAATCAATGGTTGTCGCACAGTTCACGGCAATTTCCCTGCAGAAAGATGATCGTTCTTTTGTAAAATATGATCCAATTACAAGAACATACTCTGGCATTCCATACACTTCTCCAACTACAGGAGATTTACTTTCATCAGAATCATCATCTACGACCACCGCAACCGTTTATCACCTAGACGGAAGCGCAATTTACAGACCTGGTTGGGAAACAAGTCACATTAAAGTCACTAATGATTCTGTTATTCAGGTGGTGTCTGTTTTTGCAATTGGATTTAATAAACATTTTGATGCAGAGTCTGGTGGTGATGCTTCAATCACTAACTCTAACTCAAACTTTGGACAATTCGCACTTGCAGCAGATGGATTTCGTAAGGATGCATTTGATAAAGATGATCATGGATTTATCACTTCAATCATAACTCCAAAACACATTACTGCTACAGAGAGAAATATTGATTGGATTTCAATTGATGTTGGACTTACTACCGCTGTGGGAGTTTCAAGTCATCTGTATCTCTTTGGATTTAATACTAGAGACAATGTTCCACCAAACTTACTTCAAGGTTACAGAATTGGTGCAAGAGTTAATGATAAATTGCATTTAACTCTTCCAAATGGAACAACGAAGACAGCGAACATTTTAATGACTGATAATATTGTAAGCACGTCTTCAACACTAGCACAAGGAACATCCTCATCTTTTAAAGAATATACGGTATCTGCGGTGACTACCGCACCAAATTATGATACCTTGACTTTATCTTCGAATCATACTTTATTGACTGGATCAAAAATTCTAATTTTTAGTGATGATGGAGATATTCCCGAAAATATTACAGAAAATAGAGTTTACTATGCAATTGTAACTGGAGTCAATTCATTAAAAGTTGCATCTTCATTCACAAACGCCCAGAATGGCACCGCCATCGCAATGTATGGGGGCACAAATCTTAGAATAGTAAGTCGTTTATCTGATATTAACGCTGGGGAAATTGGATCTCCAATTCAATATGACCCAACTCGTTCAAATTGGTTTGTATTTGTTGATACCGCAAATCAAATTTATCCAGAGATTTCTTCTTTAGGTGTTATTGGATTTGAAGAACCAAGAACTGATGTAACATTTATTAAAAGAATTGAAGATCCCAGAAGTTTGGATGAAAAAATTTACAAAGTCAGAATTGTAGTTCCAAAAGAATCTGTAAATGCTAAAGATATTCAAGATGGTTTCATTCTTCAAGAATCAAGCACAACAGGTCCAATTAATAATTCTGAATTTAGTCTAACAAATATCACTGCACAAAATTATAATTACAAGAGAAATCCAAGATTTATCAGCACTTGTTCAGAAAGTTCTGGAACAGTGACGGTCATAACAGAATTACCACATAATCTATCTGCTAATGATAGAGTTTTGATTAAAAACGTCAAGTCATCAACTAACTTAACTGGAGCAGGTGTAACTGGATATAATGGTGACTTTACTGTTGGGGCAATTGTAGACAATAAAACATTTACATATTCGACCACGGATATCAATGCCATAACTCATAATGTAGGCATTTTCTCAGGAATTACGGCGAGAAATACATCATTACCAAGATTTGAAAGAAATGATTTAAAATCTAATCTATACATTTATAGAGCAGAAACTTTATCACCATACATCTACAATGTTCAAGATGGTGTATATCATGCTTATATTTTAAATGCTAAGAACCCTGTTCCCCATACATTTACCAATTACAAATACTCTCAAAGCATAGTAGATCTTTATCCACAAAAAGATCCTGATAATATTAATGACAACCCAACTGCAGCAAAAACATTTGCAAAAAGAGCTCCTCTTGGAGAAGTCACAACAAGTGATCTTAAGAGAAGTGTATCAAGAGAAACTGTAGATGAACTCGTTAAAAAAATTGGATTAACACCAATAGTTTCTACTATCACTGCGACTTCAGGAGGAATTTCTACAATCACGACCACTCATCGTCATGGTTTAAATGGAATTGTAGGATATACAACTTTAACAACTGGAACTGGATATTCAATTGGAACTTATTTCAACGTAAGACTTTTGAATCAGAGTAGCACTTGGGATGGTGCCACTGCTGATCTAGTTATAAGTGGAGCAGCAAGTTCCATCACATCATTGCAAATTGTTGATGGTGGTGCTGGATATGGAACTACAACACTTACAATTGACGGATTTTCTGGTTCAACAGTAGCAATTACTACAAATACAGTCTCAGGAGCAGAAAATAATTCCATACAAATCACTGGTTTAGGGACAGTTACTGATAGTCTGTATAGAATTGTAAGTATTCCCTCTGCAAATCAAATTTCAATTGCTAGAACCTCTGGTGACCCATCAGTTTCCTCTGGACAATATATTTTTAATGTTGCACCTACCTCTGTAGTCACCACTGTAGTATATAATGCTACATCTGGCATAACTACAATATCCTGCACCTCAGCACATGGTTTAGTCGCAGGAAATAAATTTAAAATTGTAGATTCTAGTAATAATAATCTTGGTGATTTTGTTGTTAATGATCTAGTTGGAATTAATACATTTACCTTCAAGTCACCTACAAATTTGTCCTCTGCTCATAGAGTTTTAAAGCATGGATTCTCTGCAAATGATCTTGTTTCTGAGGTAGGGACGGAAAATCTAGCTTCAAGAGGTGTATCGTTCTATGGAAATGAAACTGCGATTCTTTTAGAAGATATTGGAACGGGCACTGTAGGAATCTCTACATTCTCGATTTCTTCCTCTAACTCTGGACTTTCGACTACAACTAGATTCTCACTTGGAAACTATGTTCAAGTTAATGATGAGATTATGAGAATTATAAGCAGCACACTCAGTGGTGCTGGTAATAATAAAATTTCAGTCCTTCGTGGTGTTCTTGGAACTCAAAAATCCACACACTTACAGAACTCTCTCATTAAAAAGATTAAACCAATTGCTATTGAACTTCGTCGTCCTTCAATTCTTCGTGCCTCTGGACATACATTTGAATATCTTGGATATGGACCTGGTAACTATTCCACAGGTCTTCCACAAATTCAAGCAAGAACTCTTACCGAAAGAGAAGATTTCTTATCACAATCTCAAGAAAGAGCATGTGGTAGTGTAGTTTATACTGGTATGAACAGTGATGGTGACTTCTTCATTGGAAATACCAAATATTCATCTGCTTCTGGCGAACAGACCACGTTTGATATTCCAATTCCAACTGTTACTGGACAAGATCCATCACGTTTAAGCGCCGTCTTTGATGAAATTATTGTAAAAGAAAGAATTCTTGTTGAAGGTGGAAAATCTAAACAAATTCTTTCTCAATTCGACGGTCCAGTGACCTTCAATGAAAATGTGATTATAAATGATGAGTTTAAACTGAATGGTGATCTCATTGCGACGGGACTCATTATTCAAAAGAACGTAACTGAATCCATTTCACCTACAACTGGTTCAATTACGACAAAAGGTGGACTTGGAGTTGCTAAAAATGTTAATATTGGTGGTAATTTAAATATCACTGGTATTACAACGTTTAATAATCAAGTTTCATTTAATAGTGGTTTAGTTCCTGATGATTTTGAAGGCGCATATATTGGCACAGATGCGAAACCTTGGGCATCTGCCTGGATCGCTGGTATCGGTATTGCGACGGAGGGTGTTCCTGGAGGAACTGAAGTTCAGGACAGAACAATTAATGCATGGACTGGTGATCTTGTTCTGACCTCTACTGTTGGTATTGTATCTGTAACTGATAATCTTGAAGTTGGTGTTGATCTTTTAGTCAAGGGAAATAGTAGATTTATTGGACTTGCTACATTCCAATCTAACACCAGACACGAAGATAATGATAAAGCCTTGTTTGGTGATGGTGGAGATTTAGAAATCTTCCATGATGGTAGCAATAGTTTTATTAAAGATACTGGAACAGGATCCCTAATTGTTAATACCAATAATTTACAATTAAAAAATGCTGCTGATGATGAAACTGGACTTGTCTTTACACAAGATGGTTCCGTTGAACTTTACTTTAATAATTCTAAGAAACTAGAGACCACTAATATTGGACTGAATATTACTGGAGTCACTACATCCAGTGATGGTTTCTTCCCACTATCTGATTCTGGTGCTCCTCTTGGATCTCTCGCTCTCTCATTCTCAGAAGCCTTTGTTGATAATCTTAAGTTAGATGGTAATACTTTGAGTTCCACAAGTGGTGGTATTACTTTATCCGCAACTAATGATACAATTGATACTGTAAATAATGTAAACTTCGGTACTTCTGGAGATAATTCAACAGTCACAATTCTTGGTCAATTTAATGCTGATAATCTCAGACTTGATGGAAACACTTTTAGTTCTACAAGTGGAGATATTACAATTGACTCTGCTGGTGGAACAATTACACTTGCCGATAATGTATCAATTACTGGACTTACAACATTTACTGGTGAAGTTGTAATCAATACTGGAATTATTGCTGATACTGATAAGGGTGCATATCTTGGTAAATCGAATCATGCTTGGTCAGAAGGTTGGATTGGAAACTTAAAACTTGCAGTTGGAACTAGCGGAAATGATGAAACTACAATTACAACTTCTGCCGGAGGATTATTCTTAGATTCAACTTCAGGAGAAACTAAAGTTGAAGATAACTTGTGGGCTAATGGAACTCTAAGAGTAGAGAGCACATCATCATTTAGGGATAATTTTGTTCTTGAAGGATCTTCAAAAACAATTGTATTAAAAGATGGTGTCGGTGGAAACACGAGAATCGAATTATCAAGTGCAGGTGCCATCAACCTAAAGAATACTTCTGGAACAAATCTATTTTCTGTTAATAGTAGTGGAAATACAACGGTTGAAGGTAAACTTTACGCTTCAAACAGCACAAACGCATCTAGTGCTACAGACACAGATGCTTCATTTAGCACTGATGGTGGTGCTGCCATTGCTGGTAAATTATTTGTTGGTGGTGTTTTAACTGCTTCAGATACCACAAATTCAACAAACAAAACAACTGGTTCACTAGTTGTCTCTGGTGGTGCTGGTATTAATAATGATCTGTATGTGGGTGGTGATATTACTGCATTTGCATCTTCTGATGAAAGATTGAAGTCTAACATCAAACCAATTGAAAATTCTCTTGCAAAACTGCTTGGTATTAGTGGTAATACTTTTGACTGGAATGAAGATTCTGGTAAAGAAGGTACTGATACGGGTGTAATCGCTCAAGAAATTGAGGCACTTGGATTACCTGGTCTTGTTGAAACCAGAGACAATGGATACCTAGCAGTTCGCTATGAAAAACTTGTTCCCCTATTGGTAGAGGCAATTAAAGAATTGAATGCAAAGGTTGAAAAACTGGAGCAACAATTATCCGATAAATAACTAGAAAGTCTAGGAAATGGCAAATTATAATAAGTCATTTAATTTTAGGAATGGAGTTCAAGTTGATGAAGATAAGTTCCTTGTAAGAAACAATCTTGTCGGTATTGGAACAACGGTTCCAACAGCTGACTTAGATGTTCGTGGAACTTTAAAATCTATTGGTATTATAACTGCTAGTAACTTAGTTGTTACTGGAGTAGCGACTTTCACGAGTGTTAAAATTGGTACAGGAATTACCATTGATGGTAATGCTGGAATTATTAGTGCGAAGTTCTTTGGTGATGGTGCGGGACTTTTTAATATTCCAACATCTCAATGGGTTGATGTAGATCCAGCTGTATTTCCAGGAGTCGGTGTTGGATATTCAAGCATATATGCAGCTGGAACGGTCGGTATTGGAACAACAGTCCCAAGATCATTTTTACAAGTTGGAGGAGATCCTAATTTAGGACAAAATGGTGTAGGAGTAAATTCTACAGGTGACATCAGGGCATCTGGAATCATAACGGCATCATCCTTTGTCGGATCTGGAGCAAGTTTAACAACGCTAAACGCCTCAAACATTTCTTCAGGAACATTAGATAATTCTAGACTTCCATCAAATATTAGTGTAGGGTTCGTAACAGCGACCACATTTTCTGGTTCTTTAACTGGTACAGCAACAACTGCACAAGGACTCACAGGAACACCTAATATTACTGTTGGAACCATAGATGGTTCTAGTCTAAACATATCTGGTCTTTCAACTTTCGCTGGTATCACCACAGTCACTGGAACAACATTATTCTCCAAGCAACTGAATATTTCTGGTATTGCTACCGTCAGACAACTTTCTGACTATAAGGCACTTGTAGGTGCTGCAAGTTCTACAACAGAGACATTTGTCGTCACCGTTGCTTCAAAAACAGCAAACCATCGTTACTTTGGAACTGGTTCTGCTAGTGGATACTATATTGATGATAAAGAGTCTCCATTTATTACATTGTTACCTGGAAAAACATATCGTTTTGACCAGGCAAATGCATCTAACGCCACTCATCAACTTAGGTTTTATCTAGAGGCAGATAAAACAACACAATACACGACAAATGTAACTTTTAACGGAACCGCTGGAAGTGCTGGTGCTTATACAGAAATTATTGTTACTGACACAACACCGATTGTTTTACATTATCAGTGTGTCAATCACGGTTATATGGGTAATTCGGTTCAAACGAATTCAAACTTCATCAATACTCCATATAGTATCAACACTCTTGGTGGACTTTCAGTTTCTGGAATTTCAACCTTTGCTGGTATCACTACAGTCACTGGACCAACATTATTTGTTAAGCAACTCAATGTTTCTGGTGTTGCGACCGTTGGTATTCTCACAGCAACTCAAGCAACAATTGGAGTTCTTACATCAACGAGTAGTAAGTCTGGGTCCATTCAGTTAGGGGTCACTGCAACAAATCAAGTTGATACAACATCTGGAAATCTAGTTTTAGATTCTGCTGGTGGGCTCGTTGATATTAATGATAATATTGATGTATCTGGAACTTCAACCTTAAGTGGAGAAGTAACCGTTGATACTGGAATTGTCCCTGATACTTCTACAGGCGCCTATTTGGGTCAAAATACCAGACAATTTTCAGAAGCTTGGATTGGAGATCTTAAGATCGCAGTCGGCGTAGGAAATTCTAATAAAATTGAAACAATTAGTCAAGAACTTGTTCTTGATTCTGTAGTGAATAAAGTCACAGTCGATGCTAACTTGAGCGTTGCTGGAGTTAGCACACTCACAGGTAATCTAACTCTTGGAGCTGGAATTGAACCAGCGTCTGACCTTGGAACGACTCTTGGAACAGCATCTAAAAGATTTAGTTCTTCTCAAATTGGTGGTATTAGAGTCGGTGTTGCTCAAACATTTGAGATTGATACGGTTTCTGGAACAGAACTTGTCTTAAATTCATCGGCAGGAACGACTAGAATTAATGATGATGTTTTTATAAGTGGAATTGGTAGTTTTGGTGGAGAAGTAACTGTTGATATTGGAATCATTCCTGATGTTGATAAGGGTTCATATCTGGGAACATCTGGTAAATCTTTCTCTGAAGCTTTTATTGATGAAGTTAGAATTGGTGTTGGAGCAACAAATAAAATTGATACGAGAGAAGGTGCATTACTTTTAGATGCTGCTAATAATTTAGTTAATGTTGAAAATAATCTTGTTGTTTCGGGAATATCCACTCTTACTGGTAATGTATCTGTCGGATCGAATAATGAGTTTATTGTAAATACTTCGACAGGGAGAGTCGGTATTGGAACAAATGTTTTAACAAGACCATTTCAAGTTAAGAGTATCACAGATTTAATTGTAGAATTAAGAACAGATACTAGTGATGTAACGATTGGAATTGGTCGTAGCGCAGTTGGCGCTGGTCAAAGTGTTGGTAAATTAACATACTCTAATAATATTTTAAACTTTACAAATGAAGATCTAGGTGGATTAGAATTTATATCTCATAGTGGAAGTTCTGGTATTAATACAGGTAACTTTAAGTGGATTTATGGACAGAATAATTCTGAATTGATGTCTCTAACTTATGATGGAAAATTAGGATTAGGAATAACCAATCCATCTAATACTTTTCATGTTGTCGGAACATCTACCATAACTGGAAATGCATTTTTTGGTGGAAATGTTACAATTGCTGGAAATTTGATTGGAGGAAGTATTTCTCTACCATCAACAATTACATCTAATATTAGCACGACAACTGGATCGTCCACATTTAGATCAGTAAATATTGGAACTTCAATTCAATTAAATTCTGGTGCAACATTGTTATTAGGATCTACTCCTGCAGATGTATCTACGACAAGAATTGGAATCGGAACAACAAATCCAATAACTGGAATAGATGCTCGTAATTCAACAGCATTTTTTAATGCTGTTGGACTAGGAACAACAGCAAGAGGAACAGTTGCTATAGAACCAAGTAATTTTGTTTTCAGTGGAGATTTAGTCGGTGTTTATGAATCTAAAATTGGGATTGGAACAACGGCAGTTTCTACCGACCATACCACATCTCTTTACGGGGATATAATGCTTTGTATTGCGCCTGGTGCAGCTAATAACCGCGCTGATATTAGAGAAACACAAATTAATATTGATAGTAGATCAACTTTATTTGTTGGTCCATACGCCCCTTATGAGACTGCACCGTCGAGAGCGAGAGCTGTAGTCGATTTTGGATCCGCTGTAGGAGCTGGTGTAACAAATCATCAGTATATGTTACCTCCAATTATTTCAACTGGAACTCGTAATGGAATTGGTGGAACTGTTGCTGGAGCTATTATTTACAATAGCACGACAAATAAACATCAAGGATATGATGGAACAACTTGGAATGATCTTTATTAAGTAATAAACAATGTCTTCAGCAGTACAAAAGATTGGAATCAACATTGGTGGATCTTCTACAGATTCTGTATCCTTTAGCACCTTAAGAAATACATTTTTTAAAGAAACTCCAGATAGTGCGACACCAACCGGAACAGTAAAGGCATCAGATTTACTTAGAACAACTGCCTTGCCTGCATCTGGAACACAAACAAGTCCCACTGTTCCTGATGCAACTGAGAATTCAAATATCGTCACATTTGCAAGTAACTGGAAAGTTTCTCATTTTCAACAATCAGTTAAATTCTATAATATTAATCAGACTGGAACTGATCTTAATTATGATATTGACGCTCAAAGTTGGAATAGCAATCTGACCAAAAATGTTGTAAAAAGATGGCGTGTTGAGGGAACAGTAGGATCAGAAAATTCTTCAACTGCGGCGGCATTTAGTGCTTCAGCTCACAACTTGAGAATAGAAGTTTTAGGCAGTATTTTAGGATATGGTGGAAAAGGCGGAGGAACTTCTGGTGCTCCAGCAATTTCTGGTGAAGCAGCTGGAGATGCATTAGAAGTTAGCTCTTCTTCTGGAAGAGTAGTTGTAGACGTAAAATCAACTGGAAAAATATATGGCGGCGGTGGCGGGGGTGAAAGAGGAGAAAATGGAATAAACGGAAGTGCTCAAGTATGTTATCAAGATAACCCCACTGGTCAAGGATGTGATAGCGCCCCCCCTTGCCCTGCAGGAACGACTGTTGTAGGCACTCCATCTCACGGACCATGTGGACGAAAAATGGTTCCAGCGCCAGGTGAATGGGGTTGGGGACACTACTGGCAACCATTTGGAACAAAAAGATCTAATATTTGTAGAACTCAAGAAACTTCAACTGCTCCTCAAGGTGGGACCGGAGGAAATGGTGCGCCTGGACGGGGATACAATAATCAATCTGGATCACTTACTGGCCCTATAGGGACACCAGCAGGCGGAACACCATCTTGTAGCTCTGGATTCACTGTGTTAACACCTGGAAATAGTCCTACTGCAGCGACTGCCGGTGGTAATGGAGGTAATGGTGGTGCATATGGATCTGCCGGCGACAATACCCCAAACACAGGAAATGGTGGTTCTGCTGGAAGAGCAATTTTCGGGAGTAATTATCAAATTGTAGGGTCAACAGGGTCAGAAAATATTAAGGGTTCAACCAACTAGATAAATAAAAAAAATTAAGTTTTAATTATTATGAATGAGAATGAAAATTATCCGTCTCTTGAACAACAAGCAAAAAATCTTGCTCAATTTTCTTGGGATTTAATTAAATATGTTCGTGAAAATGAAGGTAGTCCAATAGCGGTGAACAACGAAATTTATCGAGAACGAACTGCGATTTGTAAAACCTGTGATAAATTTGATGATTTAGAAAGAAGATGTATGGAATGTGGATGCTATATTCCTGCAAAAGCAAGAATTATTTTGGATTCTTGCCCACTCAATAAATGGAAAGATATGAGTGGGGAGTGGGAAACAATGTTTAGCAATTTATTAAAGCAACTGGATTCTGATGATGGAAACACCGAATCGTAATAAAAAAATAGCAATCATTGGAGCAGGTAATGCTGGGTGTATGACTGCTATTTGTGCTTACTTAAAATATAAAGATTGTATAAATGAAATCTCAATTTATTATGATCCAAAAACACCCATTGAAAAAGTAGGGCAAGGATCCACGGTTTCTGTTGCTTGGTTAATTAATTCTTTTTTTAAACTAGATTTTTTCGAATCAAATTTCATTAAATCTACTCGAAAAGATGGAATTATGTATGAGAATTGGGGGAAAAAAACAGAAAAAATATTTCATCCATTTACTCAGCATACAAATGGAATTCACTACATTCCATCACTTTTAGCTCAAAAAGTTCTAAACTCTGGAGTTTTTAATGTTGTAGAAGCAAATATCAAGGATGCCGAAAAAGAAATAGATGCAGATTTTATTATCGACTGCAGAGGAAAAAATAATAGAGATGAGAATTTATATGATAAATTAATTAACCCTCTTAATTCGGTTCTTATTGCACATAAAGAAGTTCAAAAGGATCTTTTTTACACAAGAACTGTAGCTACCCCTGATGGTTGGACTTTTGTAATACCAAATGTGGATAGTACATCGTATGGTTATTTGTATAACGACAAAATAACTTCGATCATAGATGCAACAAACAATTTTGCAAAATTGTTTGATATTGAGATGCCTTTTAATGCATTTTCTTTTGAAAACTACATCGCTAAAAATTGTTTTCAGGGGGAAAGAACCGCATTTAATGGGAATAAATTGTGTTTTTTAGAGCCACTTGAAGCAACCTCCACTGGATTTTATCTTAATGTAGCCGATGCTATCTTTGATCATATATTTTGGGGAGAAGATAAAGAAACATGCAATCAAAAAATAAGAAATCAAATTAAAAGATTGCAAGATTTTATTTTATGGCACTATCAGTTTGGATCAAAATATGATACTCCTTTTTGGGATTATGCAAAATCATTACCATTTAATCCAGATAAAGAGTTTTCTGAAATGATTGATTTTATTAATAAAAACAACTCTTATGATGAACTTGTAAGAATAATGTCAACAACAAATCAATCATCTAAAATTTATGGTCATTGGGGATCAGTATCATTTAAAATTTGGTCTGATGGTGTGACGCTTTAAGAACTGTCTACTAGGTCGCACCAGGGGCGGTTTTCTGCTATAATAGTTTCATACGCGATGAGACCTGTGATTCAACTCCGCCCTCACCAGCAACGTGCTCTGGATGCTCTGCTTGAGTATATCAAGGGTCAGGTGATTATGCCGACTGGTTCGGGCAAGACTCTTGTGGGTATTGCTGATGCAATGCGTGAGTTTCAGTCTGATGCTCCTAAAACCATTGTAGTGTGCTGCCCCCGCATCTTGCTGGCGGAGCAGTTGTCTGCCGAGTATCTTGAGTTTATCACCAACGTTGCTGTGCTGCACGTCCACAGCGGTGAGACTCATCACCAGAGCACCACCAAACCCAGTGAGATTCATAACTGGTGCCGTCGTGCCTATAAGCATCAACTGATTTTCACTACCTACAACTCTCTACAACGTATTCAGCAGGCAGATATTCACGTTGATACCATTTACTTTGATGAGGCACACAACAGCGTTCAGCGTAACTTTTTCCCTGCTACGGAGCACTTCGCTGCTAATGCTGACCGCTGCTACTTCTTTACGGCAACGCCAAAGCACAGTGCTACTGTTTCCAAACCTGGTATGAATGATGCCTCTGTCTACGGCAACGTCATTTGTAACGTGCCTGCTCCTGAAATGGTAGAGCAAGGTTATATCCTGCCCCCTAAAGTTGTCGTCAAGCAACTTGAAATGGTTCAGGATAAGCAGATGATTGCCGACCGTGACTCTGCTAATCTGCTGGAGACTATTGACGATAATGGTTTGGGCAAGATCTTGATTTGTGCTCGTTCTACCAAACAAATCATCAACCTTGTTTCACAGTCTGACTTCTGCTCTGACCTTAAGGAGCGTGGTTATTCTTGGATGTATATCACCGCCAAGACTGGTGCCGTGATTGATGGTAAGAAAGTGGATCGTGAGGTGTTCTTCGACACTCTCAATGCCTGGGGTCGTGATGACGCCA
>Ga0172372_10007542_pt1 | contig 14582 bp, 11 predicted proteins | sample LakKiv5m_2_FD_114544 | JGI IMG/M metagenome (GOLD analysis project Ga0172372, IMG submission 114544) | Freshwater microbial communities from Kabuno Bay, South-Kivu, Congo - kab_092012_9.5m | ecosystem: Environmental > Aquatic > Freshwater > Lake | place: Democratic Republic of the Congo...
GAAGCCGGTTGGTTCGCTGAGATTTCCAGCGAACTGCGGAGTATCATCCGCGGCATCGGCAAACGGAGATTCACTGGCAACGGGGACCGAATTCTGCAGCGGGTCCGACACGACTGACTGCTCATTCCCTGCGTCAGCGGCGGTGGCTTCGCCCGCAGCGGACGCTGCAGCCGGACCGGGCCCGGCGATCGATGCCTGCGTCAGGGCTCGCTGACGCATGTCGACCTTGTGATAAACAAGGAACCCGAAAGCGAATACAAGAACCGTTACGACCATGATGCCCAGTCGGGCCTCGTGGCTGAGCTTTTTTGCGGGAGTCGGACTGGTCATGCCTGGGGCTGCCAGCGAGCTACCCGCAGTCTGGCTGATCGGCTGCGAGGATTCAGACGGACTTCCGCCGGTTGCGCTTCGATTGGCGTCTTTGTCAGTACCTGCCATCCCTGGTTTCCTTTGAACGCATTTTTCACGATTCGATCTTCCAGCGAGTGGAAGGAGATAACTGCCGCGATTCCATCCGTATTAAGAATCTGTGGCAGCACCTGCGTCAGCATTCGATCCGCGTGTTCCAGTTCCTCGTTAACCCTGATCCGCAACGCCTGAAAGACACGAGTCAGAGCTGTCCGGCCGCTGTTGGTGCGAAGATCGCCACAAACTGACGCCACGCAGGACTGCAGTTCGGCTGCTGTGGCCACACTTTCACCGGTCTGCAGTCTGCGATGCACCTCGGCGGCAATCCGCCGAGCTGCCGGTTCTTCACCCCATGTTTCCAGTACGTCCTGTAGTTCTGTCTGAGTCGATTGTTGCAGAAACTGAGCGGCCGAGCGTCCTTCGTGCGGATGAAACCGCATGTCCAGAGGCCCGCCCGCATCAAAGCCAAATCCTCGATTGCGGTCGGCAAGCTGGTCGGAAGAAAGCCCCAGATCCAGCAGCACCCGATCCACTTTTTCCAGCCCGTGGCTGTGAAGAATCTCCGTCGCCTCGAGGTAACTGCCACGAGACAGCCGGAAATTGTCACCGGACAGCTGAGCTGCGGCAAAATTCAGCATCATTGGGTCACGGTCGACCCCGATCAGCTGCCCGGAAGGTCCAATGGCCTTCAGAATCAGGCTGCTGTGCCCGGCGGCTCCGACTGTCCCGTCCAGCACGGTCAGCCCCGGCGATAACTGCAGAAAATGCAGTACTTCGCGAGGCATCACGGGGATATGGACAGGGCGGGATTCCGCAGGCATGGGAGCAAACAATTACCACAAAATGTCTGAACTTTACGGCAGCTGCCGCAGTGCAAGCATACGAGCTGCGACTGATTTCGGAAAGATCAGTTCCCGTTCCCGAGGGTGTTCCTTGAGCCGAATTTACATCTGAAACCGGATTCCGATTTTTTGTCGCCGGGGAAAATGTCAGGTCTGCGGGAGTTTCGGCGGATTCTGCCGAACTGCAGCCGCAGTCCTCGTCCCCGTGTGCAGGCAGCAACGAAAAAACCGCGTGCAGTTGCCTGCACGCGGTTGTTGTTCATTCACCCGGTTGCGGTTTTCAGGCCGCGTCCGTGGGATCAGTACATGTCTTCTGCACCGTGATTCTGAGCCTTCTTGTCATCCTTCGGCTTCTCGGCAATCAGTGCGTCGCTGGTGAGCAGCAAAGTCGCCACGCTGGCAGCGTTCTGCAGGGCAGTGCGAGCGACTTTGGTCGGGTCGATCACGCCAGCCTTCACCATGTCTTCGTACTTGTCGGTGGCCGCATTGTAGCCGTAGTTGCCTTCGCCATTTGCAACCTTCTCGCAGACAACGCTGCCGTCCACGCCGGCGTTGTCAGCGATCTGAGTCAGCGGAGCGCGGCAGGCACGCACGATGATCTCGTAGCCAACTTTCTCGTCGTGACTCAGTTTTGTCGGCTTCACGCCCAGGGAGGCTCGCAGCATCGCCACGCCACCGCCAGGCAGAATGCCTTCTTCCACGGCAGCGCGAGTCGCATGCAGTGCGTCTTCCACGCGAGCCTTCTTCTCTTTCATTTCGCTCTCGGTTGCGGCACCGACGTTGACCTGAGCAACACCGCCGGCGAGCTTCGCAATCCGCTCTTCCAGCTTCTCGCGGTCATAGTCGCTGGTGCTGTTTTCCAGTTCGCGACGAATCTGCTCAATACGAGCCTGAATGTCGGACTTCTTGCCGCCACCTTCGACAACCGTCGTGTTGTCCTTGTCGACCACGATCTTGCGCGCTGTGCCAAGATGCGTGATGTCGATGCTGTCCAGCTTCACACCCAGATCTTCGAAGATGGCATCGCCACCGACCATGATCGCGATGTCCTGCAGCATCGCCTTGCGACGATCACCGTAGCCAGGAGCCTTCACAGCAGAGACTCGCAGGTTGCCACGCAGCTTGTTGATCACCAGTGCTGCCAGTGCCTCACCTTCGACATCTTCGGCAATGATCAGCAGCGGCTTGCCGGAATTGACGACCTTCTCCAGCACAGGCACCAGGTCCTTAATGCTGCTGATCTTCTTCTCGTGAATCAGCACGTAGGCGTCTTCCAGAACGCACTCCATGGATTCCGAATTCGTGACGAAGTAGGGAGACAGATAGCCGCGGTCAAACTGCAGCCCTTCCACAACTTCGAAGTTGGTCTCAAGGCTTTTGCCCTCTTCAACGGTGATCACGCCGTCCTTGCCAACCTGACTCATTGCATCAGCCAGGATCTTGCCAATTTCAGCGTCGCCGTTGGCAGCCACCGTGCCGACCTGAGCGATCGACCTGGCTGTGCTGATCTTCTGCGACATGTTCTTCAGGCTGGCGATGATGTCTTCCACCGCCCTGTCCATGCCACGCTTCATCTCCAGAGGGCTGACGCCGGCTACAACAGCCTTCAGGCCTTCGTTGTAGATCGCTTCTGCCATCACTGTGGCAGTCGTCGTGCCGTCACCCGCCACATCGTTGGTCTTGCTGGCCACTTCACGGACCATGCGAGCACCCATGTCTTCGAACTTGTCCGGCAGCTCGACTTCACGAGCAACCGTAACGCCGTCCTTGGTTACGGTGGGCGAGCCAAAGCTCTTCTCTATGATCACGTTGCGTCCGCGTGGGCCGAGAGTCACTTTGACCGCTCGTGCCAGCTTGGAAACGCCACGTCGCATGGCTTCCTGAGCTTCCTGATCAAAGGCAATCATCTTTGCTGCCATTGCTGATTTCTCCGGTATCTATGGTTATCTGCGAAACTTTTGATTTATGGGGCCAAAACCCACGGTTTTAGCCAGATGTCCTGTCAACTGCCAAAGTGGCTGGCTGCCAGTCGGAGGGTCGGAATTTCGCTGTTACAGCTGCGAATTCAGAACCGCCAGACCGCAAACACACAGTCACAGCGTCGCCAGGATGTCGCTTTCACGCAACAAAAGATAGGTCTGGTCGCCAACCTTGATCTCGTCGCCAGCGTATGAGCTGAACACAACCCGATCACCTTCCTTGACCGACAACGCGATTCGCTCGCCCTTGTCGTTCACATGACCGTCGCCAACGGACACCACTTCGCCCCGCTGCGGCTTGTTCTGAGCCGCATCCGGCAGCAAAATCCCGCCTGCAGTCTTAGATTCCGCCACGGCTCTCTTCAGAACCACACGATCCCCCAGAGGCACAATGCGAGTTGCTGCTGCGGAAGCCTTCTTTGCCATGACCCTCTCCTGACCTCAATTTCAATACACGTCGCTGATACATAATTGACCTGCCGCCCCAAAATGGACTCAGCCACTTCAGCAGCCCAGAATCTTCTGGAGGCCTGCAATGCGAATCACGTGCCATGCGCGTGTTTTTGGGTTGTAAGTCGTTATGGGATAATTGTTTATGGGTATTTTTCGGAGTTCTGCAGGTGTTGCGGTGAGTCCTGAGACTGCCGTTTTGACACGCCGCCAGCCGGACTGCCAGGCCCGCAGGCCTCAGACGGCCGGCTGAATCGTTAAAATCGACAGATTCGGAAAATCAGGAGTATCCGGCAGAATTATGGTTGCCCGGCGATGTCCGGCTCGGCTAATCTGCCACCTCTCTCTCTCTCTCGCCCGTGCACAGAAGTTTCCATGTTCGCAGGTCCGGCGGTTTACCCCCCAGCCTGCTGCTCAGGAGATCCTCCACGTGGCCCTTCCCAGGCGTTCCTCCGCTAAATTGCAGACGTTGCACGCTCACACTCGTCGGCAGCTGTTTCAGTTGCTGGTCTGTCGTGCTTCAGGTAATGTCGACCTGCAGCATCGCTGTGCTCAGCCGTCTGCCACCATCCTCCCGCTCGCTCAGGACCAGCCGGCTGCCAGGCGGGCGAATGCCGAACGCTCACCCTCAGCCCAGCCTGGCCGAGGTTCACTGCGGTCAGGTGGCTGGTTCTGCTGGTGGAATGAATCGCTCGTTCCGCCTTCGCCTTCCGGCGAACAGACCACGGTCGCCCCGTTAAATGCGGTGCAGGAAGCCGAATTGAAACTGCAGGCCGCTGATTTCCTGGCGGCTGATCAGCTGGTGCAGAAGTGGCTTTCGGAACGGTTTGGTGGTGGCACTGTGGCGGTGCTGTCGTGCGGTGAGTGGCTGCTGCTGGCCCGGCTGGCCTTCCTGCGCGATGATGTTCACGGCGGGCTGATGTTTCTCGATCGGGCTGCCCAGGTTCGCCTGACCGAGGCAGCACATTCGGCGGGCAGTGAAGAGTCAAGGCGTTTTGCAACTTACGAGCTGCTGCTGCGAGCCGCCGCAGCGACCATGTCCGGCTGCCCCGAACTGTCTCACGGTCATTTGGAAAACGCAGAAATGCTGGGTTCTGTCGAGGATCCGCAGGAGCTGCAGCTGACGATGATCTGCCGGGCTTTGGTGGAACTTGCCATTCACCGCTGCCAGTCTGCCTGTCAGTTGTTTCGAGCTTCACTGTTGCTGCGGCAGGCCCCCGCAGTGCCCCGGTCTGCAGACGGACTGCTCAGAATTCAGCACGAACTTGCAGAGGCACTGCAGCTGCTGGCGGAAACTCAGCGAGCAGCCAGCAGCAACTGAATCCTCGGAAACTTTCCATTCCGCCTGCCGGCCCTTATGATCCAGTGCTGATGTGTGTCCGCGTCGTCTGAATAACTTTGCCTCTGCCGGATTCAGCCAATGATTACCGCCCTTTGTCGTCGTGTCTTCTCCCTCAGCATTCTCACAGCAGTCGCGTCCGTCGGGATCTGGCTGTCCGAGGCTGGACCACTGTCAGCCGGGACCGTGCGACTGTATATCGGTACCTACACGGCAGGTGACAGTATCAGCAAGGGAGTCTACACCTGCGAATTTGATGATGTCACCGGACAGCTGACGGAGCCGATCCTGGCTGCGGAACTGAAGAACCCGTCTTTTTTGGCGATTCATCCATCGGGTAAGTTCGTTTACGCTGTCAACGAATTGAGTGAGGGTGGCGGTCGCGGACAGGGTGGCGTCACAGCCTTGAAAATCGAGGCTGACGGTCGGCTGACAAAAATCAACGAGCAGCCGTCGGGCGGCGGTGCTCCCTGTCACTGCAACATCGATGCGACTGGCACAGCCCTGCTGACTGCCAACTACGGTGGTGGCAACGTTATGGTGTATCCCATTGCCGCAGATGGTTCGCTGCAGCCAGCCTCATGCAACATTCAGCACACTGGATCCAGTGTCGACAAGTCGCGTCAGGAAGCCCCGCATGCTCACTCCATCAATCTCAGCAGTGATAACCGGTTTGCCTACGCTGCGGATCTGGGCATCGACAAGATCATGATTTACAACTTCGATGCAGCAACTCATCAGCTGACTCCTGCCCGGCAGACGGCTGCTCTTGTCACGCCAGGCGGAGGCCCCCGGCATTTTGCCATTCACCCGTCCGGGAAATTCGCCTGGACCAACTGCGAAATGGCCATGGTGGTCACAGGTTTCAGTCGCAAGCCAGAAGATGGCAGCCTGTTCGCAATTCAGGAAATTTCGACAATTCCGGGCGGCTACAACGGTCGACGCAGCACTGCTGAATGCCTCTGTCACCCCACCGGAAAATTCCTGTATGTCAGCAATCGCGGACACGAATCGATTGCCGTTTACACGATTGACGAAACCAGCGGTCTGCTGACGTTCGTTGAGCATGAACAGACCGGCGGTCGCGAGCCTCGCAACTTCTTCATTGAGCCAACGGGAAAATGGCTGCTGGCTGAAAACCAAAACTCTGATTCCGTGTTTGTCTTCAGCATCAATCAGCAAACCGGTGCTCTCGATCCCACTGGTCGTTCCGTGAAGGTTGGCAAGCCGGTCTGCATTCGCGCGGTGCCAGTGGCAAAGTAATTCAAAACGGTCCTTGACGGTCCGGGCCAGGGCTTCCAAAAAAGCCCTGGCCCGTGTCTGCAGCGTTGTGTTAACTGCGTTGCGCAGCGGCACTCCCCCGCCATCACGGACAACCTGCCGTGCTGCTCAGCATGCAAAGGACCAGCAGCCTGATCACGCTGAGCGGCAGGCCCGGCGTTGTACTTGCGAAGTTGCTCAGTGTTTTGAGCAATCAGCTCGGGAACCTCGGCTGCTTCAGCAAAAACACCACAGTTGCCACCCGGGCCGATGCTGCTGTAGATTACATCAGTGTCGTGTTTCTTTAATTCATGGCTCACCCAGCCACACTCCGGATCTCGTCCCATGCCGCTTTTTGAATTTGTCTGCGAACAGTGTCAGCACGAGGCTGAGCTGCTTGTTGGTCGTACCGAAACTCCGGCCTGTCCTTCCTGCGGTTCGCGCAAGATGCAAAAACAACTCAGCGTTTTTGCTGGTCGAATCGCTGGAGGCAGTGCCAGTCTGCCAATGACTTCAGCCTGCCCTCCGCCGGAAGCCGGTCCCTGCAGCCCGCACTGCTGTCGACTGCCTCAGTAGCCTGCGCCGACAGGGACGCCTGGAATCAGACGCAGGTCCGGCGTTTCAGTCCGGTTGATGCCAATCGAAAACGCTGGTTTTGCGGACTGATTGTGCCGTTTCTCGGCGCACCCATGCATCTGCCCTCGGCGTCCTGAACGACACTGCCACGTTGGCCGTGCAGGATGTGCATCGTCTGCTGTTCTGTTGCGAGGAATGTGCTCATGCTGCGAACGTTTCTCACTCTGCCGCTACTGTTCTGGCTGCTCACCGGCTTTGGACTGCATTCCTGTTCGGCGGATGAGCCTGTGCTTAGTGAGATGCCTGCTGCCTGGCAGACCGGTGGCCCTCGCGAAGAATTATTGCCGAAGTTTTCCAGCAGCGGTTCCGGCGGACCCGCGGGCGGAGCGTTGCTGACCGCTCAGTCTGACTCGCGTGACGGCCTGCATGGCTGGTGGAAGCGAACGGTGCCGGTCGAGGGAGGTCGCTGGTATCGGTTTTCAGCGTGGCGACGAGTCGAGGGAATGGCTGTTGCCAGGCAGACTGCTGTGGCCCGTCTCTTCTGGAAGGACGCCGGCGGCAATGCCCCGCTGCACGACTTTCCTGCTCGGACGACCTATCGCGAAGGTGAAAGACCGCGAGCGGAACCGGAGTACCCTGGAGATGACGAGGTCAAAGGGGAATGGGTGCGCACGTCGGGAGTGTTCAGGTGCCCCGAGGCTGCTGCTCAGGCCGAGATCGAACTTTCGTTTCGCTGGGCTGCCAATACACGACTGGACTGGTCTGAGGTGCAGCTGGTCCCTGTCGATCCGCCGCCAGCTCGGAAAGTCCGACTGGCCGCTGTCCATTTCGCTCCGGCGGAAGGACAGTCCAGTGCCGAAAAATGTCGGCTGTTTGCACCCCTGGTGCAGCAGGCGGCAGACCGCAAGGCCGACCTCGTCGTACTGGGTGAAACTGTTACGTGGTACAACGCGGGTAAATCGGCTGAAGAGTGTGCTGAGCCGATTCCGGGACCGTCAACTGAATACTTCGGGACACTCGCAAAACAGCATAATCTGTACATCGTCGTCGGGCTGCTGGAACGCGATCAGCACAAAGTCTATAACGTCGCTGCGCTGCTGGGGCCGGATGGAAAACTGGCCGGCAAATACCGCAAAGTCGCACTTCCCAGAACAGAAATTGATGCCGGCATCACTCCCGGTGACCAGTATCCCGTATTCGAAACTCGCTTCGGACGTCTTGGAATGATGGTGTGCTACGATGGCTTCTTCCCGGAAGTCGCTCGCGGGCTCAGTCGTAACGGCGCCGAAGTCATTGCTTTTCCGGTCTGGGGCTGCAACCCGCTGCTGGCTGCCGCTCGCGCCTGTGAAAATCACACCGTCGTCGTCAGCAGCACGTACACCGATCCTAAAGCCAGCTGGATGATCACCGGCATTTTTGACCGTGATGGTCGGATTCTGACGCGGGCCGAGCAGCAGGGCGATGTCGTCATTGCTGAAGTCGAGCTGGGACGCCCGGCTGTCTGGCACAGCCTTGGCGATTTTCGCGCCGAAGTGCTGCGGCACAGACCCGAACCGTGAAACTGCAGCAGCCAGGGAAAACGGACATGACCGCCCCCGCTCGGTCACCGCTTGTCCGCTGCCATCTTCCCTCCCCTCGCCCCCGTGGAACGGAGGAGAGGGGTCGGGGGTGAGGGGGCCAGCCACCCTCTAAATCCGCCACCGAATCGATCAAAATCGCCGGTGCAGGACTTTGCAGCACTGTGCTCGGGCTGGAAAGCCCGAGCTACGTAGAGAATCGCCCACTGATCACTAATTCCTCCCCTCGCCCCCGTGAAACGGAGGAGAGGGGTCGGGGGTGAGGGGGCCAGCCACCCTCTAAATGCGCCACCGAATCGATCAAAATCGCCGTTGCAGGACTTTGCATCACTGTGCTCGGGCTGGAAAGCCCAAGCTACGAAGAGAATCGCCCACTGACCACCGCGCCTTCTTTCGCAGCTTCGCGTCTTCGCGTTAAGCCAGCCGCCCCGCACCCCAGTGCGGCGATCTCAAGGCATGGCAGTCGCAGAGGGCAGATCTCGGGCTGGAAAGCCCGAGCTACGGAAAGCCACCCTGGCGATTCCTCGTGCTCGTGCTCGTGCTCGTGCTCGAACACCGAAAACCGAACACCGAAAACATTTCTTTGCGTCTTCCTTCGCGGCTTCGCGGCTTCGCGTGAAGCCAGCCGCCCCCGGCCCCGTGCGGCGAACTCCAGGCACCCCAGTCGCAGAGGGCAGAACTCGGGCTGGAAAGCCCGAGCTACGGAAAGCCACCTTGGCGATTCCTCGTGCTCGTGCTCGTGCTCGAACACCGCCCTTCGCGTCTTCCTTCGCGGCTTCGCGGCTTCGCGTGAGACCAACCGCCCGGCACCCCCGCAGCGGCGATCTCCGGGCATCCAGTCGCAGAGGGCAGATCTCGGGCTGGAAAGCCCGAGCTACGGAAATCACCCCCGGCGATTCCTCGTGCTCGTGCTCGAACACCGAACATCGAACACCGCCCTTTGCGCCTTCCTTCGCGGCTTCGCGTGAGACTACTCCCCACCACAGTGTCGCAATTCCCCGACGCACCAGTCGCAGAGGGCAGAACTCGGGCTGGAAAGCCCGAGCTACGGAAAGCCACCCCGGCGATTCCTCGTACTCGTACTCGTGCTCGTGCTCGAACACCGAACACCGAACACCGCCCTTTGCGTCTTCCTTCGCGGCTTCGCGTCTTCGCGGCTTCGCGTGAGACCAACCGCCCGGCACCCCCGCAGCGGCGATCTCCGGGCATCCAGTCGCAGAGGGCAGAACTCGGGCTGGAAAGCCCGAGCTACGTAGAGAATCGCCCACTGATCACTAATTCCTCCCCTCGCCCCCGTGAAACGGGGGAGAGGGGTCGGGGGTGAGGGGGCCAGCCACCCTCTAAATGCGCCACCGAATCGATCAAAATCGCCGGTGCAGGGCTTTGCAGCACTGTGCTCGGGCTGGAAAGCCCGAGCTACGAAGAGAACTGACCACTGCTCACTGCCAGCGGTAAACAATCAGGCTGTCCAGAGCCCGCACAAAGACCTGGCCGTCAGCAATTGCGATATGAGCCCAGGCAGTGGCATCGGTCACATGCACTTTATCAATTTCCTTGTACTCAGCCGGATCTGCCTCGAACAGAATCAGATCTCCAGCTTCGTCCAGTGCCAGAACTCGCTTGCCGTTAACCGCCATGCTCCAGTATTTGCCAAACGGAGTTGTTCGCCAAAGTGATTCGCCACTGGCCGGGTCCAGACAGCAGAATCGCTGATTCCGCAGGTGCAGGTAAATGCGGCCGTCAATTACTACCGGTGAACTCATGTAGGCTTCCGTCTTGTTCTTCCACACTTCCGCAATCTGCAGCCCGGAATCACCCTTCTTCACCTCATACATCAGGGCTCCACCGCCATAGCAGCTGGTAAAAATTCGGTCGCCGATGATGGTGGGAGTCAGGATGTTCATGTCGCGGAATGAGGGAATGGCGACCGACCACAGGTCAGCACCAGTCGCCAGATCCACCCCGCAAAGTTTCGCACGAGTCTGCACGACGATCTGACGAACGCCGGCCAGAGTTGCCAGGATGGGGGAAGAGAACGCTCCACCCATCATGCCGCCTTCTTCCTTCAGGCCACGCCATACCAGTGCGCCGGTTTCACAATTCAGCTTCACCAGGCCACCGGAGGTCTGCACGTAAACAAAGCCGTCGTCCACCAGCGGCGAACAGACAAAGCCAAACGTCTGACCGACTGTGCTGAACATCTCGCGGAAATTCGTACGCCACAGCTCCTTGCCCGTGGCAGCATCCAAAGTCACCAGCACGTCCAGCATCCCCGGCACATACAAACGCTTGCCGTCATAAACCGGAGTGGCTCGAATCCAGCTGCCATTCGAGGCCGCAAAAAATGGCACGGCCATCGCACCTTCCCACTCCACCTGCCACAGCTCTTTGCCGCTGTCGCGGTCCAGTGCTCGAGTCACCTCTTTTTTCTTGTCCACTGTCTCCGTCACAAACACGCGATCCGCGGCGACGATCGGACCAGAATAGCTGGGCCCCAAAGGCACTCGGTACAGTTCCTTCAGATGCTCAGGCTTCAGCGACGAAGGCCATTCCACCGGTTTCGAAACTTCGCAGTTTCTGGCGTTTCCACGCCACTGCACCCACTGCTCACGGTCCGCTGCAACGCTGACTGTGGAAATTACACCCAAAACCATCAGAGCCAGCGAAAGGAACCGCATGCAGGTCTCCAAAACTGCGACAGGATACTTTTGTTCATATGTTTGCCGGCAAGACGTGACTGTACCGGCGGTGAACGATGTGAACGTTTTACGCTGTTCGGGGCATCTGGCCACCAAAAATTCACCGCGTCACCCACTGCCCGCAAAAAATACCCCATTTTCTGCTCCGCTGACGCTGTTTCAGGGCACAGTCGGACTTTTGTCCCTTGCGTCCTGCTGGCACCCGCGATTCTGCAGCAGCGAAAAAAGCCAGGACTGTTGCCAGTCCCGGCTTTCAAACGCAGTCCTGATTGTCGTCGCCAGCGTCAGCTTATTTGAACGGAACGCTCACCAGCTGAGTTCCGCTGGGAGTCCGCACCAGCAGCACCAGCTGCCCGCGTTCCCTGGCGGCTGCCAGGCCCTGCTGCAGGTCTTCCAGAGTTTTCAGGTCGGTTTTGCCGATCCGCACCAGGACCGAACCGGGACGCAGGCCAATCCGAGCTCCGATGCCGCTGCGGCTGACGCTGGTGACCACCAGACCGCCCTCTCCCTCAATCTCCAGCTGCTCTGCCAGTTCTGCTGTCAGAGGCTGCACCTGCACTGCCAGGCCATCTGCTTCACTGCTGTCGGCCTGAGCAACCTCTTGGGGAAATTCAGCGGCCGTCACGTCCAGAGTCACCTCTTTGCCGTCACGAATCACCACCATACCGTACTTCTCACCGATCTTCAGACGCTCGGCGATCGCGATCAGCTGCTGCCGCGAACTGATCTCCCGGTTGTTCAGACGCACGATCACATCCTGCACCTTCACTCCGGCTTTATCGGCCGGCGAATTCTTTCGCACTTCAGCCACCACAACACCACGTCGACTGCCCAGCTCCAGAGCTCCGACCAGCTCTGTGTTCAGATCTTCCGGCGTAACGCCCAGATAGGCACGACGCACTTTGCCGTCTGTCAGCAGCTGATCACCGACCCACCGCGCCAGGCTGACCGGGACCGCAAAGCCAATTCCGTCGTAACCGCCGCTGCGAGTTTCAATGGCGGTGTTGATTCCAATCACCTCGCCCCGCATATTCACCAGCGGGCCACCGCTGTTTCCGGGATTAATGGCTGCGTCCGTCTGCAGGAACTCCTGACGAGAAGGCAGATTCTTCAGGCCTCGTGACTTGGCACTGATGATCCCCTGAGTCACGGTGCTGTCGAGCCCGAACGGGCTGCCAAACGCCAGTACCCAGTCGCCAATTTCCACCTGTGCGTCATCACCCAAAGGCACTGTTGGCAGCGGCTTGTCCGGGTTGATCCGAACCACCGCAACATCAGCGAAATCGTCTGCCTTGACATCAGTCGCCTTGTAATCCGTGCCGTCAGACAGCGAGACGATCACTTCGTCGGCGCCCCGGACAACATGTGCATTGGTCATCACGACGCCCTTCGAGTCGATGATGAACCCGGATCCCTCGCCCGTCGCAACTCCCGGTGATCCCCCGCCCTGCCCCTGCTGCCCCTGCTGCTCACGCATGCGTTCACTAAGATCCCCGAACAGATCCCCGAACGGCGTTCCGCCGAACTGCCGGCCAAACGGACTGCCCTGGAACGGATCTGCCATCGTCTGCTGCTGATTCAGCTTGCGGACACTGCGGATCGAGACAATCGCCGGCAGCGTCTTTTTGGAAACCCAGCGAAATGCAGTGGAAAGCTCCTGTGCCCTTGCCAGTTCCGCTGGAGCCGGCATTTCATCCAGTGTCGCCCCAGCCGACGCCTTGACCGGAGTCACCGATCCGAGATTGGCAAAACCCAGTAAGCCGGCCGAAATCACACACGCAATCAATGAAATTCGCTGCAGCGACATCACGATTCTCCTCATGACCAGAACGATATCCACTTTCCGCCTTGGGTGGGAAAAGTTCACTGACTCTGCCCAATACGATCAAAACAGTTGCCGGTGTGGATAATTTCCGATGGGAAATCTTCCGTTTTCACGGTTCGGAAATGATCCCCGGATGCGCTGATCCAATTAGCCTGGGAAGTTCCGCAGCCGCCTCATACGCAGCACCAGCTGCATCACCGCAAGCCCCGTCCACAGCCCTGCATTGCGCCAGCCGAACAGCTCCAGACCCAGCACAAAGGACGTCACCGGCACCCGCAGCGCCGCGCCAAACACCGTCACAAAACCCAGCCCGGACAACAGATCCAGCGGCAAACTCAGCAGACGCGATAAACTGTGGCCCAGTGCAGCACCCATGAAAAACAGCGGCGTCACCTCGCCGCCACGCAGCCCGCTGCCCACTGTCACCGCCGTAAACACCAGTTTCCAAAACCAGCTCCACCAGCCTGCTCCGCCGGTCGTGAATACCGAGGCAAGGCTGGTGGCCTGCGGCTGCCAGGGATTGCGGTCCGCTCCCAGACCCAGGGCTTCCGTCTGCCCGGTGCTGCCGGCCAGCAGAACCACCAGCAGTCCACCGCAAACCGGCCGTAACCACGGGCGTCGTACCCAGTGACTCAATTTCGCTGCCACGAACTCGGATGCCCCGGCATACAGTCGCCCCGTCACCACAAAACCCAGTCCCGCGACCAGCAGTAAACCGTGCTGCTGCAGCCACCCGCTGAAATTTGGCAGTGCGACCGCCGTGATGCTGTAATTCGCGTGAGCAGTCCCGCAGGCCGTGGCGGTCAGATGCCCGCTGACGGCTGCTGTCACACAGGGTATCAGTGCCGCCAGACGCCAGCGGCCAGTGCCTGGGGCCTCCAGAGCGTAAATCACTCCCGCGACCGGAGTTCCAAACACGGCGCCGAACCCGCCCGCCAGTCCGCTCTGCAGCAGAATTTGACGCTTAAGACCGGTATACCGCAGCCAGCGTCCCAGCCCGCCCGCCAGACCGCCTCCCATCTGCACTGCAGTCCCCTCACGACCAGCCGAACCGCCACACAGGTGCGTCAGCAGGGTCGCCACCAGCACCAGCGGGGCCATCCGCAGCGGAACCAGCCCCGGCTCCCCACGAATCTGCTCAAAAATCAGCCGGTTGCCGCGCTCCACACCGTGGCCCGCCCGCTGATAGAACAGCCCCGAGATCAGTCCGGCCACGGGCAGCAGATACAGCAGCTCAGGAGCATTCCAGAAGATCAGAGTAACCCGCTGCAGCAGCCACAAAAACAGAGTGACCGACAGCCCCGTTACAACCCCCGACAGCCCGCCGGCAACAACACTGCCCGCTGCCTGGGTGAAGGTCTGCCGAGGTTCCGTTTGAAGCTCCGAAGTCGTCATCCTGCGCGGCCTGCTTGTCAGTTTCAGGGCGTTATCGGTCTGGCCTCGGACAGCGGGCTGCCCAGCGAAAGCAGCAGACGCTGACCGCTGCTTTCCACAACCACCTCCTGCGCACGCACTTCCACAATCGAACCGCTCATGGCTGCTGTCGTGAATGATTCGCCGGGGCCGGTGCGAGTCACCCGGTCAGACAATTGTTCCGTGATCCATACCAGCGGCTGACCATTGCTGA
>Ga0172372_10007543_pt1 | contig 14581 bp, 19 predicted proteins | sample LakKiv5m_2_FD_114544 | JGI IMG/M metagenome (GOLD analysis project Ga0172372, IMG submission 114544) | Freshwater microbial communities from Kabuno Bay, South-Kivu, Congo - kab_092012_9.5m | ecosystem: Environmental > Aquatic > Freshwater > Lake | place: Democratic Republic of the Congo...
CGCCAATGGGTATCCCGTCTGTTTGCCGTGCTGGCCTTCGCCGGTGCGCCGCTGGCCTTTGCGGCCGATGAGGCGCCGGATGTGCTCGTGCAGCGCATCTCCGGCGAGGTGATGGCCGCGGTCAAGGCCGATGCGGCGATCCAGAAGGGCGATGTCAACCGCATCATGGTGCTGGTGGACAGCAAGATCATGCCCAACGTGAACTTCGCGCGCATGACCGCCTCGGCCGTTGGCCGCTTCTGGCGCCAGGCCACACCGGCCCAGCAGAAGCAGCTGCAGGACGAGTTCAAGACCCTGCTGGTGCGCACCTACGCCGGCGCGCTCGGCGAGGTCAAGGACCAGACGGTCAGCTTCCGGCCCCTGCGCGCCCGCCCCGAGGACACCGAGGTGGTGGTGCGCTCCGAGGTCCGTGGTCGTGGTGAACCCATCCAGCTCGACTACCGGCTGGAGAAAACCGCCGATGGCTGGAAGATCTACGACCTGAACGTTCTGGGCGTCTGGCTGGTCGAAACCTACCGTTCGCAGTTCGCGCAGGAAATCAACAGCAAGGGCATCGACGGGCTGATCGCCTCGCTGGCCCAGCGCAACAAGGCGGGCGCCACCGCCAAGGCCGGCTGAATCCATGACACCCGCCCGTGACAGTGTGGCGCTACCGGAACGCCTTACCCTGGAGCAGGCCGTGCCCACGCTCGCCCGTCTGCGCGAGAGCCTGCCGCCGTTGCCCGGTGATACCGTGTCACTCGATGCGGGTGCGCTGCGCGAGTGCGACACCTCGGCGGTGGCCGTGCTGCTGGAGCTGCGTCGGCTCCTGCGCCAGCAAGGCAAGGCGCTGACGCTGCACAACAGCCCGCAGCGCCTGCGCGATCTGGTTGCGCTGTATGGCGTGCAGGAGCTGCTGCCCGTCTGATGCACGCGCTTGGCGCGCCTCCCGTGCGGCCCGGTTGTGCCCTGTGAGGCATCGTGTCGGCCCCGCAGATCGACTGGAGCGGCGCCGTTTGTCAGGCGTGTCATGCGCTCAGAGGCATAACCCGCCCCGGCGCCCAGGCTTCGATCAACCACCGGGCCCTGCGCGACAGCGGGTGCAGCCGTCCCGGTAAAATGGCGGGTTCCCCATAGCGGTACGCCTGTCGGCGTGCTGTCCATCACGGGGCACATGCCGCCCGCTCCTCCTTCATGCCCGCCGTCGCCTTCCAGAACGTTTCCAAGACTTACCGCTCAGCGCGCGGTGAGTTGCAGGCGCTCAAGGGTGTGTCGTTCGATATCGAGGCCGGTGAGTTTTTCGGGTTGCTCGGGCCCAATGGCGCCGGCAAGACCACGCTGATCAGCATCCTGGCCGGTCTGGCGCGCCCCACCGGCGGGCATGTGCAGGTGCAGGGGCACGATGTGCAGACCGATTACGCCGCCGCCCGCCGTGCCCTGGGCGTGGTGCCGCAGGAACTGGTGTTCGATCCGTTCTTCAACGTGCGAGAGGCGCTGCGCTTCCAGTCCGGCTATTTCGGCATCCGCCACAACGACGACTGGATCGACGAACTGCTGGCGGGCCTGGGGCTGGCCGACAAGGCTGGCGCCAACATGCGCCAGCTCTCGGGCGGCATGAAGCGCCGCGTGCTGGTGGCCCAGGCGCTGGTGCACAAGCCGCCGGTCATCGTGCTCGACGAGCCTACGGCCGGTGTGGACGTGGAACTGCGGCAGACGCTGTGGCAGTTCATCAGCCAGCTCAACAAGCAGCGAGGGTGTACCGTGCTGCTGACCACGCATTACCTGGAAGAGGCCGAAGCCCTGTGCGGTCGCATCGCCATGCTCAAGCAAGGGCAGGTGGTGGCGCTGGAAAAAACCTCCGATCTGCTCAGCCGCGCATCGTCCAATGTGCTGCGTTTCAAGACCGACCAGACCCTGCCCGCCGATCTTGCAGCGCTGGCGCGGGTGACCGGGCGGGTGGTGCAACTGCCGGCACACAACGCCAGGGAGGTCGAGCAGTGGCTGGCCCGTGCGCGGGAAGCGGGTGTGGTGGCCGAGGATGTGGAGATCCGCAAGGCGGACCTCGAAGACGTGTTCATCGAGGTCATGGATCGTGCTGCCGGTGGCGCGGTGGCGCAGGGAGCGCGCTCATGAGCGGCTGGCAGATGTTGTTCTACAAAGAGGTGCTGCGCTTCTGGAAGGTGGGTTTCCAGACGGTGGCGGCACCGGTCATCACGGCCATTCTGTACATGCTGATTTTTGGTCACGTGCTCGAAGACAGCGAGAAGGTCTACGGCCAGGTGAGCTACACCGCGTTCCTGCTGCCGGGTCTGGTGATGATGAGCGTGCTGCAGAACGCGTTTGCCAACAGCAGTTCCTCGCTGATCCAGAGCAAGATCATGGGCAACCTGGTGTTCCTGTTGCTCACGCCGCTGTCGCACCGGGCCTGGTTTTTCTCCTATGTGGGCTCTTCGGTGGTGCGCGGCCTGGCGGTGGGCGCCGGGGTGATCGTGGCAACCTGGTGGTACGCCCAGCCCAGCCTGGTGGCGCCGCTGTGGATCGTGCTGTTCGCCGTTCTGGGTGCAGCCCTGCTGGGTTCGCTGGGCGTCATTGCCGGGCTCTGGGCCGAGAAATTCGACCAGATGGCGGCGTTCCAGAATTTCATCATCATGCCCATGACCTTCCTCTCGGGCGTTTTCTATTCCATCCACTCGCTGCCCGGCTTCTGGCAGCGGGTGAGCCACCTCAACCCCTTTTTCTACATGATCGACGGTTTCCGCTACGGCTTTTTTGGCGTCAGCGACGTCTCGCCCTGGCTGAGTCTGTCCATCGTGGCCACCGCATTGGCATTGGTCAGCGCTGTGGCCCTGTACCTGCTGCGCACCGGTTACAAAATCCGGCATTGACACCATGACCGCTGAACAACTGCAACACATCATCGCCGCCGGCCTGACCTGCGAGCACCTCGAAGTCAGCGGCGATGGCCGCCACTGGTCGGCCGTCATTGTCTCGCCCGAATTCGAGGGCAAGCGCCCAATCGCCCGCCACCAGCGCGTGTACGCCACCCTGGGCGACCGCATGAAGACGGACGAGGTGCACGCGCTGTCTATGAAAACCTTTACCCCTGCCGAATGGTCGGCGAATCAATGATCCCCCCGCGCCGCTTCGCGTCACCCCCCGGGGGGCGCCACCAGCAGCCCGGCAATGCCGGTTCTGCGTTGGCCCTGAACCCAGCTGCACTGGTCAACTGAAAGAACACTGAGACATGGACAAACTGCGCATCACCGGTGGCCGCCCCCTGAATGGCGAGGTCACCATCTCCGGTGCCAAGAACGCGGCCCTGCCCGAGCTGTGCGCCACGCTGCTGACCCGTGACCCGGTGCACCTGACCAATGTGCCGCGCCTGCGCGACGTGGCCACCATGCGCCAGCTGCTCGACAACATGGGGGTGAAAACCGAGACCCATGGTGAGCGCGGCGGCATGAGCTTTGTGGCACCCGACAGCCTCAACCCGGAGGCGCCGTACGAGCTGGTCAAGACCATGCGCGCCTCGGTGCTGGTGCTGGGCCCGCTGCTGGCGCGCTTCGGCCATGCCAAGGTGTCGCTGCCCGGCGGTTGTGCCATCGGCTCGCGGCCGGTAGATCAGCACATCAAGGGCCTGCAGGCCATGGGCGCCGAGATCGTGGTCGAGCATGGCTACATGGTCGCGCGCCTGCCGCAGGGCCGCACGCGCCTGCATGGCGCGCGCATCGCCACCGACATGGTGACCGTGACCGGTACCGAGAACTTCCTCATGGCCGCTGCGCTGGCCGAGGGCGAAACCCTGCTGGAGAACGCGGCGCAGGAGCCGGAGATTCCCGATCTGGCCGAGATGCTGATCGCCATGGGCGCCAAGATCGAAGGCCACGGCACCAGCCGCATCCACATCCAGGGCGTGGACCGGCTGAACGGTTGCAACCACCAGGTGGTGGCCGACCGCATCGAGGCCGGCACCTTCCTGTGCGCTGTGGCCGCCACCGGCGGCGACGTGATCCTGCGCCACGCCCGCGCCGAGCACCTGGATGCGGTGATCGACAAGCTGCACGACGCCGGCGCCGAGATCGAAGCTGGTGATGGCTTCATCCGCGTGCGTGCGTCGGGCCGCCTGAAGGCGCAGAGCTTCCGCACCACCGAATACCCGGGCTTCCCGACCGACATGCAGGCCCAGTTCATGGCGCTCAACTGCATCGCCACCGGCACCAGCAAGGTGACCGAAACCATCTTTGAAAACCGCTTCATGCACGTCAACGAGCTGGTGCGCCTGGGCGCGAAGATCCAGACCGATGGCAAGGTCGCGGTGATCGAGGGCGTCGACAAGTTGCAGGGCGCGACCGTGATGGCGACCGACCTGCGCGCCTCGGCCAGCCTGGTGATCGCCGGTCTGGTGGCCGAAGGCGAAACCATCGTCGACCGCATCTACCACCTGGACCGGGGCTACGACCAGATGGAAGCCAAGCTGCGCGGCATCGGCGCGGACATCGAAAGAATCAAATGATCACCCTGGCGCTCTCCAAAGGCCGCATCTTCGACGAGACCTTGCCGCTGCTCCAGGCGGCCGGCATCGAGGTGCTGGAAGACCCGGAAACCTCGCGCAAGCTGATCCTGCCGACCAACCAGCCCGAGGTGCGCGTGGTGCTGGTGCGCGCGACCGATGTGCCCACCTACGTGGAACACGGTGGCGCCGACCTGGGCGTGACCGGCAAGGACACGCTGATCGAACACGGCGGCCAGGGCCTTTACCAGCCGCTCGATTTGCAGATCGCCAAGTGCCGCATGAGCGTCGCGGTACGGGAAGATTTCGACTACGCCTCGGCGGTCCGCCAGGGCGCGCGACTGAAGGTGGCCACCAAGTACACCACCATTGCACGCGAGTTCTTCGCCAGCAAGGGCGTGCACGTGGACCTGATCAAGCTCTACGGCAGCATGGAACTGGCCCCGTTGACTGGCCTGGCCGACGCCATCGTGGACTTGGTCTCCACCGGCAAGACGCTCAAGGCCAACCAGCTGGTCGAGGTCGAGCGCATCATGGACATCAGCTCGCGCCTGGTGGTCAACCAGGCTGCGCTCAAGCTCAAGCAGGCCGCCATCCGCCCCATCCTCGACGCCTTCACCCAAGCCCTCCAGAAAGGCCCTTCACCGTCATGAACCTCACCGCCACGCCCCTTCGCCTGTCCACCGCCTCGGCCGATTTCGAAGCGCAGTTCGCCCGCCGGCTGCACTGGTCGGCGGACACGGACCATGCGATCGAGCAGCGCGTGGCGGACATCCTGGCCGATGTGCAGGCGCGCGGCGATGCGGCGGTGCTGGAGTACACGGCCCGATTTGATGGACTGCAGGCGGCCTCGATGGCCGACCTAGAGTTGACGCAGGCCGACTTCAAGGCAGCCTTCGATGGCCTGCCCGCAGCGCAGCGCGAGGCGCTGCAGAGCGCGACCCGCCGCGTGCGCAGTTACCACGAGGCGCAGAAAAAGGCGTCCGGCGAAAGCTGGACCTACCGCGACGAAGACGGGACCCTGCTGGGCCAGAAAGTCACGCCGCTGGACCGCGTGGGCATCTATGTGCCCGGCGGCAAGGCGGCCTACCCGTCGAGCCTGATCATGAACGCCGTCCCGGCGCACGTGGCCGGCGTGCAGGAAATCATCATGGTGGTGCCCACGCCCGTGCGCGGCAGTGTGGCCACGGGTGGCTCTGGCGCCACCACCGCGACGCGCGGCGAACGCAACGAGCTGGTGCTGGCCGCCGCCTACGTGGCCGGCGTCACGCGCGCCTTCACCATCGGTGGCGCGCAGGCCGTGGGTGCGCTGGCCTATGGCACCGCCACCGTGCCCAAGGTCGACAAGATTACCGGTCCGGGCAACGCCTATGTGGCCAGTGCCAAGCGTCGCGTGTTCGGCACCGTCGGCATCGACATGATCGCCGGTCCGAGCGAAATCCTGGTGCTGGCCGACGGCAGCACGCCGGCCGAATGGGTGGTCATGGACCTGTTCAGCCAGGCCGAGCACGACGAGCTGGCGCAGTCCATCCTGCTGTGCCCGGACGCGGCCTACATCGACGCCGTGCAGGCCGCGATCGACCGCCTGCTGCCGACCATGCCGCGCGCGGCCATCATCGCCAAGAGCCTGAACGACCGCGGCGCGCTCATCCTCACGCGCGACATGGAAGAGGCCTGCGCGATCAGCAACCGCATCGCACCCGAGCACCTGGAGGTGTCCAGCCAAGATCCGCACCGCTGGGAACCGCTGCTGAGGCACGCCGGCGCCATCTTCCTGGGTGCCTACACCAGCGAAAGCCTGGGCGACTACTGCGCCGGCCCCAACCACGTGCTGCCCACCAGCGGCACGGCCCGTTTCTCCTCGCCGCTGGGCGTGTACGACTTCCAGAAGCGCAGCAGCCTGATCGAAGTCAGCCAGGCCGGGGCCCAGCCGCTGGGCGCCATCGCCGCCGAACTGGCCTATGGCGAGGGCCTGCAGGCCCATGCCCGCGCTGCCGAACTGCGCCTGAACGAAGTCCCACCGATGCGAGGCGTGAAATGAACGCGATGACCACCCCGAACCCGTTGCAGAACATCCGCCAGGACATCCAGTCCATGCACGCCTACGCCATCCAGGACTCGGCCGGCCTGGTCAAGCTGGACGCGATGGAGAACCCGTTTTCGCTCTCGCCCGAGTTGCAGAAAGCGCTGGGCGAGCGGCTGGGCGCCGTGGCCATCAACCGCTACCCTGGTGCGCGCATCGAAGACCTCAAGCAGGCACTGGCCCGCTACGTCGATCTGCCCGGGGACTGTTCCCTGATGCTGGGCAACGGCTCCGACGAGCTGATCTCTCTGCTGGCCATGGGCTGCGACGTGCCCGGCGCCAGCATCCTGGCGCCCCTGCCGGGCTTCGTGATGTACGGCATGAGTGCCCAGCTGCAGGGCTTGGCCTTCCACGGCGTGGACCTCACGGCCGACTTCGAACTGGACGAGGCGGCGATGCTGGCCGCGATGCGTCAGCACCAGCCGACCATCACCTACCTCGCCTACCCCAACAACCCCACGGCCAACCTGTGGGACGCCGCGGTGATCCGGCGCCTGATCGCCGAGGCGGCCGCGTTCGGCGGTCTGGTGGTGATGGACGAGGCCTACCAGCCGTTTTCCAGCCGCAGCTGGCTGGACGAGATCCGCGCCCACCCGGCCGCCAACGCCAATGTGCTGCTGATGCGCACCCTGTCCAAGTTCGGCCTGGCCGGTGTGCGGCTGGGCTACATGATCGGCCCGCAGGCGCTGGTGCACGAGGTCGACAAGCTGCGGCCGCCCTACAACGTGAGCGTGCTCAACGCCGAGTGCGCGCTGTTTGCACTGGAACACGCCGACGTGTTCGCCCGGCAGGCGGCGACCATCCGCGCCGAGCGCGAGCGGCTGGTCGCCGCCCTGGCGGCCATGCCGGGCGTCAAGCCCTTCCCCAGCCAGGCCAACATGGTGCTGGTGCGGGTGCCCGACGCCCAGAAGGCCTTCGATGGCCTGAAGGCGCGCGGCGTGCTGATCAAGAATGTTTCTAAAATGCACCCACTGCTGGGCCAATGTCTGCGCCTGACCGTCGGCACCCCCGACGAGAACACGCAGATGATCGCCGCCCTGCAGTCCAGCCTATGACCACCCCCTCCAACGCTCCGGCCCGTGTGGCCGACGTTCAGCGCAACACGTCCGAGACGCAAATCCGCGTGCACGTCAACCTCGACGGTACGGGCAAGGCCGCCTTGTCCACCGGCATCGGCTTCTTCGACCACATGCTCGACCAGATCGCCCGCCACGGGCTGATCGATCTGGAGATCGAGGCCAAGGGTGACCTGCACATCGACGGCCACCACACGGTGGAAGACGTGGGCATCACCCTGGGCCAGGCCTTTGCCAAGGCCGTGGGCGACAAGAAGGGCATCCGCCGCTACGGTCATGCCTATGTGCCGCTGGACGAAGCGCTCTCGCGCGTGGTGATCGATTTCTCCGGGCGCCCGGGCCTGCACATGCGCGTGCCGTTCAAGGCCGGCATGGTCGGGGCCTTCGACACGCAGTTGGCGTTCGAGTTCTTCCAGGGCTTTGTCAACCATGCTGGTGTGACCCTGCACATCGACAACCTGCACGGCGAGAATGCCCACCACCAGGCCGAGACTGTGTTCAAGGCCTTCGCCCGCGCGTTGCGCATGGCGCTGGAACGCGACGAGCGCCTGGGCGACGTCATCCCCTCGACCAAGGGTTCCCTGTAATTTTCCCTCCGGACCGATGAGATCCAAGACAGTCGCCGTGGTGGACTACGGCAGCGGCAACCTGCGTTCCGTTTCGCAGGCGGTGGTGCACGTGGCGCAGGCTACCGGCCACAACGTCATCGTCACCTCGCGCGCGCAGGAGGTGTTCGATGCCGACCGCGTGGTGCTGCCCGGCCAGGGCCACATGGGCGACTGCATGCGCGAGCTGGCCGCCTCCGGTCTGCTGGATGCGGTGCTGCACGCGGCGGCGAACAAGCCCCTCTTCGGTGTCTGTGTGGGCATGCAGATGCTGCTGCAGCGCAGCGAAGAAGGCCCGACCGACGGTCTGGGCCTGATACCGGGTGAGGTGGTGCGTTTCCAGCTTGAGGGCCGCACACAGCCCGATGGCAGTCGTTTCAAGGTGCCGCAGATGGGCTGGAACCGGGTGTTCCAGACCGCCAACGGGCGTGCACCGCACCCCGTGTGGCAGGGCATTCCGGACGGTTCGTACTACTACTTCGTGCACAGCTACCACGCCCGGCCGGCGCAGGCCTGCCATGTGGTGGGCGAGACCGACTACGGTGACCGCTTTGCCTGCGCCATCGCCCGCGACAACATTTTTGCCACCCAGTTTCACCCCGAGAAGAGTGCCGATCAGGGGCTGGCGCTCTACCGCAACTTCCTCCACTGGAACCCCTGACGTCCTGTCACCCTCACCATCATGCTGCTGATTCCCGCCATTGATCTCAAAGACGGCCAGTGTGTTCGCCTCAAACAGGGCGACATGGACCAATCCACCGTGTTCGGTGAAGACCCGGCGGCCATGGCCCGCAACTGGGTCAACAAGGGCGCGCGCCGCGTGCACTTGGTGGACCTCAACGGCGCCTTCGCCGGCAAGCCCAAGAACGAGCAGGCCATCCGCGCCATCCTCAAGGAAGTGGGCGCCGAGGTGGACGTGCAGCTTGGCGGCGGCATCCGCGACCTGGACACCATCGAGCGCTACCTCGACGCCGGCCTGCGCTACGTGATCATTGGTACCGCCGCGGTCAAGAACCCTGGTTTCCTGCAGGACGCCTGCACTGCCTTCGGCGGCCACATCATCGTCGGCCTGGACGCCAAGGACGGCAAGGTCGCCACCGACGGCTGGAGCAAGCTCACCGGGCACGAGGTGGTGGACCTGGGCAAGAAGTTCGAGGACTACGGTGTCGAATCCATCATCTACACCGACATCGGCCGCGATGGCATGCTCAGCGGCATCAACATCGACGCCACCGTCAAGCTGGCGCAGGCGCTGTCGATTCCCGTGATCGCCTCGGGTGGCCTGTCCAACCTGGACGACATCCGCGGCCTGTGCGCGGTGGAAGACGAGGGTGTCGAAGGCGTGATCTGCGGCCGCTCCATTTACAGCGGCGATCTCGATTTCGAAGCGGCGCAGAAGCTCGCTGACGACTTGAACGGATGACGGATGCTGGCTAAGCGCATCATTCCCTGCCTGGACGTGACCGGTGGCCGCGTGGTCAAGGGCGTCAACTTCGTCGAGCTGCGCGATGCCGGCGACCCGGTGGAAATCGCGGCCCGCTACAACGAACAGGGCGCCGACGAACTGACCTTCCTGGACATCACCGCAACCAGCGACGGGCGCGACCTGATCCTGCACATCATCGAAGACGTGGCCTCCCAGGTCTTCATACCGCTCACCGTCGGTGGCGGCGTGCGCACTGTCGAAGACGTGCGCCGTCTGCTCAACGCCGGCGCCGACAAGACCAGCTTCAACTCGGCGGCCATCGCCAACCCGCAGGTGATCCGCGAAGCGTCCGACAAATACGGTGCGCAGTGCATCGTGGTGGCCATCGACGCCAAACGCCGCCAGGGCGACGACCTGGCCGCGCGCGGCGCCGGCTGGGACGTGTACAGCCACGGCGGGCGTAAAAACACCGGCCTGGACGTCGTGGCCTGGGCGCGCCAGATGGCCGAATACGGCGCTGGTGAAATCCTGCTGACCAGCATGGACCGCGACGGCACCAAGAGCGGTTTTGAATTGGCGCTCACCCGCGCCGTCGCCGACGCCGTGAGCGTGCCTGTCATCGCGTCCGGCGGCGTGGGCAACCTCGACCACCTGGCCGACGGCGTGCAGCAGGGCGGCGCGGACGCTGTCCTGGCCGCCAGCATCTTCCATTACGGCGAATACACCGTGGCCCAGGCCAAGCAGCGCATGGCCGAGCGCGGCATTCCGGTGAGGCTCTGAGATGACAAACGACTGGCTCGATGCCATAAAGTGGGATGCCCAAGGCCTGGTTCCAGTGATTGCGCAGGAAGCAGCCACCGGTGACGTCCTGATGTTCGCCTGGATGAACCGCGAAGCGCTGCAGAAAACGGCCGAACTCGGCCGGGCGGTGTATTTCAGCCGTTCGCGCAACAAGCTCTGGTTCAAGGGCGAAGAGTCGGGCCATGTGCAGACGGTGCACGACATCCGCCTGGACTGCGACAACGACGTGGTGCTGCTCAAGGTGACGCAGCTCGGTCACGAGCCCGGCATCGCCTGCCACACCGGGCGCCACAGTTGCTTTTTCCAGAGCCATCAGAACGGTCAGTGGGTGTCGGTGGATCCGGTGCTCAAGGACCCCGAATCCATCTACAAGTGAGCCCCATGTCCGACACCGATTCGCTTGCGCGCCTGGCCGCGGTAATCGAAAGCCGCAAGCCGGCCAATGGCGGCGACCCCGAGAAGAGCTACATCGCCCGCCTGTTGCACAAGGGGCCGGACGCATTCCTCAAGAAGATCGGCGAAGAAGCCACCGAGGCGGTCATGGCCGCCAAGGACTGCGACCACGGCGGCGACGCCCAGAAGCTGGTCAACGAGGTGGCCGACCTCTGGTTCCACAGCATGATCGCGCTGGCCCACTACGGCAAGGCACCGGCCGACGTGGTGGCCGAACTGGCGCGCCGCGAGGGCCTGAGCGGCCTGGAAGAAAAGGCCTTGCGCAAGGCGCAGGCGCGCGAAGCGTCCGAATAACCCCCAGTTGCACCGGAGGCCCCTATGCGCAATGAGTCCGACGTGGTCGACGTTCAGGTCAAAGGGGACGAACAGGCCGAATCCCTCAAGACCATTGGCTGGGTCAGCTATCTGCTGCACCTGATCGTGGCGGTGGGGGCCGTGATGCCATCGGCCCAGCCAGGTATCGCCCTGCTGCTGGTGGCGTTGGTGATCGATCTGGTCAAGAAGGGCGATGCGGCCGGCACCTGGCAGGCCAGCCACTTTTCCTGGCGCATCCGCACCGTGCTCTGGGCGGGGGTGCTCTATGTGGTCACCATTCCGCTGTGGTTCCTGTTGATCCTGCCCGGCTGGATCGCCTGGATCACCATCTCCATCTGGTTCCTCTACCGCATCGTCAAGGGCATGGTGCGCATGAACGCCAGCCAGTCCATGCCCGACTGATACCGACCGCCCATGAGTGCTCACGACCCGAACTGCATCTTCTGCAAGATCATTGCCGGCCAGATTCCATCCAGGAAAGTCTATGAAGATGAAGACCTCTTCGCCTTCCACGACATCCACCCCTGGGCGCCTGTGCACTTCCTCATGGTGCCCAAGCTGCACCTCCCGTCCATGGCTCAGCTCATGCCCGAGCACGAACGCCTGATGGGCAAGCTCATGTTGCTGGCGCCGAAGCTGGCGCTGGAGCAGGGCTGCAATCTGTATCCCGATGGGGGATTTCGCATCGTCTGCAACACCGGCGCCGAGGGCGGGCAGGAAGTCCACCACCTGCATGTCCATGTCATGGGTGGGCCCCGACCGTGGCTGCGGGGCTGATTTTTCGCCGCGAACCGAACCAATGCCCGGGGCTTAGAATCCCAGCAACAGCGCGACAGCGCATTCATTCATTCTGTTGGAGAGACACATGGGTACCTTTTCCATTTGGCACTGGCTGATCGTGCTGCTGATCGTGGTGATGGTGTTCGGCACCAAGAAGCTCAAGAACATCGGCTCCGACCTGGGCGGAGCGGTCAAGGGCTTCAAGGACGGCATGAAAGAAGGCGGCACCAACGCCGCCGACACCCCGACCGCACCGGCGGGGCAAGTCACGCAAAGCACCCCGGCCGACAAGAGTGCTATTGACGTCGAAGCCAAACAAAAGAGCTGATCGCGGTCAGTCGGTGGTGTCACGCACCACCCCATACGCCCGGCAGGTTTTGAAAGCCCGTCGGGTATTGCCCTCAGGACGGCCTCCACATGATTGATCTGGGCATATCCAAGCTCGCCCTCATCGGGGCGGTGGCGCTGGTCGTCATCGGCCCCGAGAAGCTGCCGCGCGTGGCCCGCACGGTCGGCACCTTGCTGGGCAAGGCCCAGCGTTATGTCTCCGATGTCAAGGCCGAAGTCAGTCGCTCCATGGAGCTCGAAGAGCTCAAGAAGATGAAGGAGTCGGTGGAGACGGCTGCGCGGGACGTGCAGTCGTCCGTGCAGGAAGGGGCGAACGATTTCGAGAAGTCCTGGTCGGAGGCGACGGCTGGTCTCGAAAGCAGCAACACGGCCTACGGCGATGCCATGGGCGCTATCGGCGCCGACCTGCAGCCCAGCTACAAGCATCCCGGCAAGAACTGGCGCCTGAAGAAGGGTGCCACGCCCCAGTGGTACAAAGCCCGCGCCGGCATCCGCACCCGTGCCCAGTCGGGCGCCGCTCGTGTGGCGCGTTTCCGGCCCCGTCCTTCTTCTGCTGCCCGCTGATGTCCGAATCCCCCAAATCCACCGACGAACTCGCCGGGACCGAGCAGCCTTTCGTGCAGCACCTGATGGAACTGCGCGATCGCCTGCTGTATGGCATCTCCGGTCTGGGCGTCTGCATGGCGCTGCTGGCCATCTGGCCTGGTCCGAGCGGGTTGATCGACCTGATCGCGGTGCCCATCCGTGCCCATATGCCGCCCGATGCCAAGCTGATCGCAGTGGGCGTCTTTTCGCCGTTTTTCGTGCCGCTCAAGGTGCTGGCCATGGCGGCGCTGCTGCTCTCGCTGCCCTGGTGGATGTACCAAGTCTGGGCTTTTGTGGCGCCGGGCCTTTACAGCCACGAAAAGCGTTTTGCGGTCCCGCTGATCACCTTCGGCAGTCTGCTGGCGTATGCCGGCATCGCGTTCGTGCAGTTCTTCGTGCTGGACAAGATGTTCGGCTTCATCCAGCAATTCACGCCCGCGAGTGTGGCCGCCACGCCCGACATCGCCTCGTATGTCGAGGCCATTCTGTCTTTGTACCTCGCCTTCGGTCTGGCCTTTCAGGTGCCGATCGTGGTGGTGTTGCTGGTCAAGATGAACATGGTCAGCACACAGCAGCTCAAGGAGTTCCGAGGCTACTTCATCGTGTTGGCCTTTGTCATTGCCGCCGTGGTAACGCCGCCCGACGTGATCTCGCAACTGGCGCTGGCGATCCCCATGTGTCTTTTGTATGAATTGGGCATCTGGGGGGCGAGCTGGTTCGTGAAAAACACCGCCAGCCCGACCGCAGCCGCTGACGATTCGGCGCAAACCTGATCGGTGCGGTTGCGCGCTGCCCAATAAAAACGGCGCCGCTCGGGCGCCGTTTTTATGGGTGGCCGTGCCGAGTGGGTTGTCAGCGGTTTGGCATTGATTGCGGGGGCGTGCGGCGGCCAGGCGTGACCTCCAGCGTGCTCTTCTCGCCCCTGCGCACCAGTTCCAAAGCTGCTGGTGCGCCAGGGGGCAGGGCGGCTACTGCCGACAGCAACTGCGCCACGTTGCGCACCTCGCGCCCTGCCACGTGGGTGATCACATCGCCCGGGCGGATGCTGGCGCGCGCTGCCGGGCCGTTTTGCAGAACGCCGGTGATGATCACGCCCGTGCCGTTGACCAGGCCAAAGCTCTCGGCCAACTCGGGCGACAGGTCTTGCGGCTCCACGCCGATCCAGCCCCGGGTGACCTGGCCGTCGCGAACGATGGCCTCCATCACGCTGCGTGCCGTGGACGTGGGGATGGCGAAGCCAATGCCCATCGAACCGCCGGAGCGCGAGTAGATGGCGGTGTTGATGCCCATCAGGTCGCCATGGGTGTCCACCAGGGCGCCACCCGAGTTGCCCGGGTTGATGGCGGCGTCGGTCTGGATGAAGTTCTCAAAGGTGTTGATCCCCAGTTGCGTGCGGCCCAACGCGCTGACGATGCCGCTGGTGACGGTCTGCCCGACACCAAACGGATTGCCGATCGCGAGCACCGGATCGCCGATCGCCAGGGCGTCCGAGTCGCCGAGCGTGATGACCGGCAGGTCCGGCAAATCAATCTTGAGGATGGCCAGGTCGGTTTCGGGGTCGGTGCCGATGACCTGGGCGGCGCTGCGGCGGCCGTCGGTCAGCAGCACCTCAATCTGGTC
>Ga0172372_10007544_pt1 | contig 14580 bp, 9 predicted proteins | sample LakKiv5m_2_FD_114544 | JGI IMG/M metagenome (GOLD analysis project Ga0172372, IMG submission 114544) | Freshwater microbial communities from Kabuno Bay, South-Kivu, Congo - kab_092012_9.5m | ecosystem: Environmental > Aquatic > Freshwater > Lake | place: Democratic Republic of the Congo...
GCCGGACGAGGGCGGTGTCGACGGCCACGCTGACCTTTTTGACAGGAAGGTAGTTGGTCGTGGTGCCATCCTGCAGGGGCAGCTGCTTGGCGGGATCGTCGCTGCCGATGAAGTCGCCCATGAGGCTGTAGAGGTCGACATAGCGGTTCTGGTCGCTCACGCCCGGGGTCTCATAGTAGCGGACGAAGTCGCGCTTGTTGCCTTCGATCTTGTCGGCCGGCCAGATGACGTCGATGGGGTCGCTCTGGTTGACCTTGTACCGCAGCTGGTTGATGTACCAGTCGATGCCGAGGAGGCTGTAGTTGATCACGCGTACGTCGCGCCGGATGCCTTCGACCTCCTGGGCGTACCAGAGGGGGTAGGTGTCGTTGTCGCCGAAGGAGAAGAGGATGGCGTTGGGCGCGCAGCTCTCGAGGTAGTTCTTGGCGAGGTCCCGTGCCAGCACCTTCTTGCTGCGGTCGTGGTCGTCCCACTCCTGGGAGGCCATGAGTCCGGGGACGGCGACGAGGCAGGCGACGGCTGCGGCCATGTTGGCGGGTTTTTCGCCGAGGAACCGCTGCAGCCATTCCCTGACCTGCATGACGCCCAGGCCGATCCAGATGGCGAAGGCGTAGAAGGAGCCGACGAAGGCGTAGTCGCGCTCACGCGGCTGGTTGCCGGCCTGGTTGAGGTAGAACACGATGGCGAGGCCGGTGAAGAAGAAGAGGAGGAAGCTCACGAAGTTGCCCTGGCGGTCGCGCTTGTACTGGTAGAGGAGTCCGATGATGCCGAGGGCGAGGGGGAGTGCGAAGAGGGTGTTGTGTGCCTTGTTCTGGCGGAGGCTTTCGGGGAGTTTGTCCTGGTTGCCGAGGAGGGCGTCGTCGATGAAGGCGATGCCGGTGATGGTGTTGCCGTCGCGGACGTTGCCGAGGCCCTGGATGTCGTTCTGCTTGCCGATGAAGTTCCATCCGAAGTAGCGGAGGTACATCCATCCGATCTGGTAGCCCAGGGCCCATCGGATGTTGTCGACCTGCGTGGGTTTCTCCTCTTCGCCGAGGTTGAGCCACTGCTTGTAGAAGGTGGCGTGCCCCTGGTCGTTGCTGGCATCCCAGACACGGGGGAGGAGCATCTTGTCCTCGGGTGCGTACACGGGGGTGATGTCGTAGCCGGCGCTGACGTAGCGGTCCTTGCCCTTGACGTATTTCATCTCGCCCTGTTCGTAGTCCGAGGGCTGTGCGGTGAACACCTGTCCGTAGATGAGGGGGAAGTCGCCGTACTGTTCGCGGCCGAGGTAGCCCACCAGGCTCATGGGGTTGTCGACGTTGTACATGTCGACCGCCGGGTCGGCCGCCGACCGGACGAGCGTCGTCAGGTAGGTCGAGTAGCCGATCATCATGAAGGAGAAGCACCAGAGCGCGAGCTTGAGGAAGTAGGGGTTCCGGCGCAGTGCCGCCAGGGCATAGTTGCCCGTGACGACGACGGCCGCCGCCACCAGCAACGTCTTCACGACGGCGGCCCCCGTGGAGCCCGAGGCGACGAACGGGAAGAGGATCGTCAGGGTGATCAGCGCGAGCCATGCCAGGAAGGCCGACTTGGGTACTTCTGTGCCGCCGCCCAGCCGGATGCCATAGCCGATGAGGCCGGCGAGCAGGGCGAAGTACACGGCGAAGCCGGTGAAGAAGGGCAGGCCCAGGGTGTTGACGAAGAAGATGTCGAAGCCGCCGGCCCCTTTGATGGTATATTGGATGACCACCTTCTGCACGATGCCCGTGATGCCGCAGCCGATCACGAAGGCCCAGAAGGTGCCCCAGCCGGTCACGCGGAACCGACGGAAATAATAGACCATCACGATGGCGGGCAGCGTGAGGAGGTTCAGCAGGTGCACGCCGATCGACAGGCCCATCATGAAGAAGATGAGGACGATCCACCGGTCCGCCCCGGGCCTGTCGGCCTGGTGCTCCCACTTGAGCATCATCCAGAAGACGACGGCGGTGAAGAGGGATGACAGGGCATAGACCTCGCCCTCGACGGCGGAATACCAGAAGGAGTCGCTGAAGGTGTAGGCGAGGCCGCCGACGACGGCGGCCGAGAGGATGGCGAAGGTCTCCGACGCGGTCAGGTCCTCCTCCCGCTTTCCGACGATCTTGCGGGCGAAGTGGGTGATGGTCCAGAAGAGGAAGAGGATGGTGAAGCCGCTGGCGAGGGCGCTCATCACGTTGACGGCCTTGGCGGCCGTCGTGGGGTCGTCGCCGAAGGCCACGATGAAGACGCGTCCCATCAGCACGAACAGCGGGGCGCCGGGCGGGTGCGGGATCTGCAACTTGAAGCAGGAGCTCACGAATTCGCCGCAATCCCACAGGGAGCCGCCCGCCTCCGAGGTCATGATGTACACGGCGCAGGCGGTCAGACCGACGATCCAGCCGGTGATGTTGTTGATGGTGCGGAATGACATGGGTGGGAGATGTGTTTGAACGGCAAAGTAAAGAATTTTGGCCAATGCCCGGGTGGGGCGCCCCCCTCCACCCGGGTTGCGGGCCTCAGGCGAAGTTGATGCGGACCACGCGGTAGAACTGCGTCGTCTGCAGGGCCCTGACCTCGGCCCGGCGGGTGCCGGCGTTCACCTGCTGCAGCCCCAGCAGACCCGCCGCATTGCCCTTGTTCAGGGCGATCTCGAGATAACCCGCCGCGTTGAAACGGGCCAGCTTCTCGCCCTCGGGAACGTCGGCATAGCTCTGGCTGATGCGGTCGATCGACTCGTTCCGCATGACGGTGATGCGGAAGTCCCTCCCCCGTCGCTGCGCCTCGAAGGCCTCCCGCGTGATGTCGAGCACCACGTTCTCGAACGCGTCGATGTGGATGATGTGCCCCTCCATCCAGTCGAAGCCCGACTGCGGCCTGACGGGCGTCTTGACGCGGATCTCCACGCCCGGGTCCCCCACCGCGCCAAGGGCCCGTCCCCGCCGCAGGCCCAATATGCCCTGCAGCATGACGTCGACCAGGTGAAGGACCTCCCCCCGCCGGGCGGGGTCGATCGCCAGGGCCGCCACCTCGTCGGGCCCTTCCGGCAGGATCATCCCGAGGAGCCCGTTGTCGGCGATGGCGATATGCGCATCACCCCGCCGCGCCAGCAGCAGGTGGGGGAGCCTCGCATCGAAGAGGTTCACCAGGACCATGTGGAAGGTGCCCGCTGGAAAGTGGGGGAAGGCGTTCCGGCACACATAGGCCGCTTGCGGGTAGTTGAAGGGCGTCACCGAATGGGTGATGTCAACGGGGCGGAAGGACTCGTCGGCACGCAGCACCATGCCCTTGACGGCCCCTGCCAGGAAGTCCTGCGGACCGAAATCGGATGTAAGGGTCAGGATGCTCATAGGTCTTTCCGGGGCTGCTGCCGACGGGCGCCAAATGTAAGCCATCGGCACATACCTGACGCCCGGGGATATCGCCGACACCTGCGGCGGGTGGCAGAATTTTTTGTTTCGAAGGCGGCCGCCACCTATCTTTGCCACCCGCAACGGAAACACACCCGGGGTGTTTCGATTCGGTAGCTCAGTTGGTAGAGCAATACACTTTTAATGTATGGGTCCTGGGTTCGAGTCCCAGCCGAATCACCAAAGCCCCCTGACACCCAGGGGGCTTCGCATGTCCCCTCTTGCCTGCCGTCGTCCTCAGTCGCCGCTGTAGAGGTGAGCGAGGAGGAGGAAGAGGTCGGCCGACCCGTCCATCGTGGGTTCGTTGGTGGAATAGTCGGCCCAGTCGTCCCAGTAGGTCACATGTCCCGGCTGCAGGTGCGCGTACTCGTCGGGCTCGCTGAGTCGGATCTGCAGCATGCGGTCGTGGATGGAGGCGGCAAGGGGGCCGTCGACGAGGCTTCCCCTGACCACCTTGCCGAGGAGTCGCCAGAAGGGCATGTGCACGTCCACGGGATGGTCGCCGTCCTCCGGGATGCCGGTAATCATGCTGGTGCCCCAGGGGTTGAGCCCCAGCAGCCAGTTGACATGGTCCTGCAGCAGGTCGCGGTAGCGCCTGTCGCCCGTCATCTGTTCGTATAGCAGGGCCTGGGTGGCGACGGCGGCGGCGAAGTTGTTGGAGCACCAGACGAAGAGGTGTCCCACGCCGTAGTCGTTGCGCAGCGCCTTCTCCCGTATCCGTTCGAGGTTGTGGCGGTAGTAGCCTTCCAGCCGCCGCCTGACGGCCGTGTCGGCCACCTGCCAGAGGGCGTGGTGGCCGATGTTGACGTAGGGGTACATTTCGTAATGGGCCACGCTGTCGCGCTCCATCCAGGAGTCGGTACCGACCATGTCGGCATAGCGGATGGCATCGTCGAGGTATTCCCTCCTTCCGGTGGCCTTGTAGAGTTCTGCCGCGGCCCACTCCATGTCGTCGGCCCAGGTGCGCTCGTTGTAGCGGTAGGGCGCCCCGTAGCTGTTGCCCTGCTGGAAGCCCTCCTTTTCCCGGCCCATGCGGTAGAGGCTGATGGCGTCGTGCAGGCACTGGGCGGCGAAGGGCTCGTCGCCGAGCCGCTTCCAGACACGATGGCCCATGGCCATGGCGGCGGCCGACCGGCCCGCCACGTTGGCGACGCCCGTGGCCTCGCTGAGGTAACGGCCGGTACCCTGCGGTCGCCCCGTCGCGAAATACGCTGCGCGGTAGCTGTTGGGCCCCCAGCCATAGTCGGAAGGGTCGTTGTCGGGCATCTTGAAGCCGAGATGGTCGCGGTCGTCGGCCACCTGGTGGATGAGCTGGCCGGGCGCGGGATGCAGCCGGTGGATCCAGTCGAGCCCCCACCGGGCCTCGTCGAGGATGTCGGACCGGCCGTTGCCGCCCTGCCGCCCCCAGGCATCCACCCGGTCGCCGAAGGCGGCGCCGTAGGCCTCCCAGGCCATCAGCATGCGCGCCGTGGCATTGCTGCCCGTGATCAGGTATTTCAGCTGGTCGCCGGCATCGTGCCAGCCGCCGCGGGCGTCGACATACGACGAGTCGGGCAGGCTGCCGTAGAAGGACCGCCCGTCGAACGGATGGCAGACACGGTCGATGAACGGGTTGTAGCCGCAGCGCTGCGACTGCATGAATCCCACCACGTCGTCCTGCAGCGCGCCGTAGCGTCCGACTAGGAAAGCCGGCGACCTGAGGCCGGCCACCTCGCCTTCGATGCGGTAGCGCCCCTCGCCCGCCAGCCCGTCCATGTCCAGCTCGTAGACATGCGTGAACGGCGGCCAGGGTGCCCGGCCGGACAGCACGGGCCGCAACGCCCGCCGCCCGCCGCCCCCCTCCGGCACCAGCCAAAGACGCCCGCGCTGCGGACCCTTCGAGAGCAGCAGGGCCCGCTTCGGCCCCTTCAACGGATAGCCGACGAGGTTCACCCGCAATACCGCATCCTGCCCCGCCAGGGCCACCGCCGCCAGCAGCAGCACCCCCAACACGCCTGTCTTCTTCATACGCCTTTCGTTGTGTTTTCGCCGCCGGCCCTCAGATCAGATGCCGGCCCTTGGCCAGCCGGAACAGCTCGCCCTTGCTGTTGATGTTGAGCTTCCGGTAGATGCACTTGATGTTCGCCCGGACGATGTCCACCGTGATGTCGAGCTTGTCGGCGATCATCTTGTACGACAGCCCGTCGAGGATCGCATGCGTCACGTCGCGCTCCCGCTGCGACAGGCTCTCGAAGTCGTGGTGCGACTGCTGGAAGCTGTCGATGATGTTCCGCGCGATCTTGGGCGTCATGTAGGCGCCCCCGCCCGTGACGATGCGCAGCACCTCCTCGAGCCGGACATCGAAACTCTGCTTGTCGACATACCCCAGGGCCCCCCGCTTCAACGCGGCGAAGATCGTCTCCGAATCGTCGCGTATCGTGTTCATCACGACCGCCGCCTCGGGCTGGTCGGCCAGGATGGGCTCGATCGCATCGAGGCCGTTCATCCCCGGCATCACGATGTCCAGCAGCACCACATCGGCCCGCACGCCGCTGCCGAGGAAGTCCAGCGCGTTGCCGAAGACATGCGCACAGCGGAAGCCTCCGATGCGGTTCACACGCTCCCGTATCGCCTCCGCGAGGATCATGTCGTCCTCCAGCACCACCACCTCGTGTCTCTTGTCGTCCATATCTGATCCGGTTATCGTTTTGATCGCAGGGGGAACCGCATGCGCACCACCAGCCCGCTGCCCGACCGGCCCACGGAGAGCCGCAACTCCCCTCCATGCTTCGTCACGCGCTTGCGCAGGTTGCGGACCCCGTTGCCGCGCTCACCCATGCCCTCGGTCGAACGCAGCGTTCCGTTGTCGGCCGCATACAGCGTCAGGAGGCCGCGGCGGGCCAGCAGGACGATGCGCAGCCGGTCACCCCCCGAATGCTTCAGCATGTTGTTGATGATCTCGTAGAGGCAGAGCCGGATGTCCCGGTACACCTCGCCCCGGACGAGGTAGTCGCCGTCCGTCAGATGCCGGACCTCGGCATGTGCGGGCGACGGGCTCATCAGCGTATGCACCATCTCCTTGACCTCGTCCACCAGCGAGTGGAAGGCGAAGGACGGGGTGTTCATCGTGTTGATGTAGGCGCGGAGGCTGAAGAGCGACTCGTTCAGGTAATGCACCAGCCGGGCGTCGCGCACCCCCTCGCCGTCCAGCCGGGCCACGTAGAGGGCCCTCGTGAGGGTCGTCCCCACCTCGTCGTGGAGGTCCATCGAGATGCGCTCCTTGATGGCCTTCTCCTTGCGCCTCGACCGGAGCTGGACGAACACGAACATCGCCAGGAAGAAGATGGCCGTCAGGCTCAGCAGCACCTGGAAGAAACGCGACCGCAGGAAGGGCTCCCGCGCCCGGATGAGCAGCCGCCCGAAGCCGAGCACCCTGCCGTACTCGTCGAAACCCCGCACATCGAGCGTGTGCAGGCCCGGGTCCAGCATCAGCAGGTTGATGTACGAGGGGTCGCCCACCCCGATCCACTGCCCCTTGCCGTCCAGGTCGTATTCATAACTGTGCCGACGCGCCTGCAGCGTGTTGGCGGACGAGAGGTAGACCCGGAGGAACTCCGCCCGGATGTCGAAGCCCAGCGCATCGGCGCGCCCGGGGAGCGACTCGAAGGCCGTGTCGGACGTCGAGAAACGATGCACACCCGTCACCATGCCCGCCGACTCGCTGTTCGAGAACCGGATGCGCGCGGGGTCCACCCGGTCATAGCCGTTGAGGCCGCCGAAGATGAGGCTTCCGTTGGCGAGCCGCAGGGCCGACTTGTAGTTGAACTCGATGTTCAGCAGCCCGTTCTCCCGGTTCAGCCGGCAGAAGCCGCCCTGCAACGGGTCGTAGCCCACGATGCCCGAATAGGTGCCCATCCACACCCGGCCCTCGCCGTCCTCCAGCATCGAGACGACCCTGGGGTTGCGGAAAAGCCCCTCGGGGAGGCGGGACCGGAAGCGCATCGAATCCATGTCCACGATGTCAACACCTCGCTCATGGCCCACCCACAGCTCCCGGGTCCCCCGGCGCACCATCAGCTCACCCACCTGCTTCGCCCGCAGGTCCCGGCCCGACCGGGCGAGGAACAGCACCCGGCCGGGTCCCGGCGCCAGGCAGCAGAGGCCGTTCTCCGCCCCCAGCCAGTACCGGCCCGTCACCCCGTCCTTCCGCAGGCAGGTCACCGGACCCAGGCCGGGCGGGATGGCCACCCGCAGGGCCGACCCCGTCGCCGGGTCGTAGCGGATCAGCCCGTCGCGGCCTCCCACCAGCAGGAAGGCACCCGCACTGTCGTAGAGAATGCTGATGTAGAACTCCGCGGAATCGATGGGCGGGACCGCGATGGACCGGTACCGCCAACGCCGGACGTCCAGCTCGATCAGCCCGCCACCCTCCGTGGTGACATACATGGCATCGCCCACCCGCACCGCGTCGTACATGTCGAGGCGGGGCATCGGCTGCGGACGGAACCCCTCCTTCGACCGGAAGGTATAGGGGAGGGGGCTCCCCAGCAGGATCAGCCGGCCGTCGGCATCCTCCAGGATGCGCCGGCGGACACGGATGGTGCCGTTCGTGTCCACCGGCAGTTCCGGCATGCGGGTGATGGGACTCGCCCCCATGCGGACGTGCATCAACCCCTGGTTGGTGCCGATCAGGAGGTGGCTGCTGTCCTCTGTCCAAAGCTTCTTCAGCTCCAGGTTGTCGGGCCCCGTCAGGGGTATCTCCCGCAGCCGCCCCTCGCGGTGTTCGAAGAGACGCTTGTTGCTCAGGATCAGATAGGCGAGGCCGTCGCCGATGGCCGCGAACTGGGTGATGTTGGCGCCTTTGAGGAACGGCAGCGGATCGGTGGTCAGGCGGCGGTAGCCCGTGTCGAAGACCCTGAGTACGCCGTTCGACAGGTGGAAGAGCCGATCCGGGGTGGCATTGAAACCGTCCATGAAGCCATCCGGCTTGAGCCCGTAGTCCTGCAGCGGCAGCAGGCTCGCCGGGTCGATCCGGTAGAGTCCCCGCGCAGGCATGCTGGCGAAGAGCCGGCCCCGGTGGAGGGCCAGCAGGTTCAACGGGCGCGCGTCGTAGCGGACCCTCCGCCAGACCCCCTGCCGCCGCCGCATCAGCCCGCCGCTGCGGAGGCTGGCCACGGCGTCGCCATCGGGCAGCACCAGGATGTCGTCCACGGTCTCCCGCAGCATGAGCCGGAAGCGGAGGCTGGCGAGGTCGAGCAACGTGCAGCACGACTACCGGTACACCAGGTAGAGGCTGCCGCCCTGCACGCGCCTCCGGTACCCCGCCTGGTGCAGGTAGGCGGGGTCGTCGGGCGGCACCTCGATGAAGTTGCGGCCGTCGAAGCGGATGAGTGCCCGTTCGGTCCCCAGCCAGAAGATGCCCCTCGCATCACGGTGGATGTCCTGTACCGAAGCGCGCGGCAGACCGTTGGTCTCGTTGTAGAGGGTGGCGTCCGCCTGGCCGGCGGCGTGACCGGCGAGCAGGAACAGGGGGCAGGACAGCCATATCCGGAGAAAGGGTGGCAGGGGGTGGGCTTGTGGGGGCGTTAAAAATATCCCTTTTCCCGATACGAACGCAGGCGGCCGGGGCCTGCACCGACGGCCGTCAGCCCCCCCGGGAGATCGTGACACCCCAGGTGCGGGGCGCCCCCAGGTGCACGACGCCGAAGTCGTAGGCGTAGGCGATATGGGTATCTCCCGTCAGGTTCCGGGCCCAGAGGTGCAGCCCCCAGCGCCGTCCGGCGATGCCGGCCCGGGCGTTGACGAGGCCATAGGCCGGCTGGCCGATGTTGTTCGAGAGGTCGAAATACTGCCGGCCGGTGGACGTGCCCTCCACCCGCGCTTCGACGTTCCAACGTTGCCGCTTCCCCAGCGGCCTGACATACTCCGCCACCACGAGGGCGGTATGCGACGGGGTGAATACCTGGCGGTTGCCCGAGAGGTCCTGTTCACGGCCGTTGACGGGCACCGCCAGGCGCGTGTACCGCGCCTCCGTGAGACCCACCCTGGCCGTCAGCGAGAACCCGCCGGGCAGCCGGGCCTCGGCCTCCCCCTCGGCCCCGTAGCTGCGCATCCGGCCCGCGTTGCGCGTCACCGTGACGGCGTCGGGCAGCAGCAGCGTAGGCACCTGAACGTCGCGCACGACGGTATGGAAGGCGGCAAAGCGGTACGAGAGGCGCCCCTCGCCGGCACCGCCCTTGAGCCCTATCTCGAGATTGTCGCTGTACTCCGGGTCGTACGATACCAGTGGCGGCTGCCCCGGGTCCGACCCCAGCGTGGTGAGGCCGCCGGCCCGGAAGCCGCGACTGTAGCCGGCATATCCGAATTGTCCCGCGGGCAGCGCCCACTGCAGGCCCAGCTTCGGGGACAAGGCCCCGTAGGTGCCGGTGCCCGACGTGTCAGGCCGCGTGACGAAGCGGACCGAAGCCCCCTTCTCGTACTCGCCACGCACGTCCAGCCGACGCCGCTCCCGGTCGACACGCAGCCCCGCCACCAGCGACAGCCGGTCCGTCAGCAGGTAGGTGCCCTGCCCGAAGAGGGCCGCACCGCTACCCCTGCCCAGGTTCTGGCTGACGAGCGAGAACTCCTTGTCGGGAATGCCGAAGAGGCCGGCGTCCCTGCCGAAGACGGTCGCCTGCCGTACCGGGTTGTCCTGCGCGAAGAGGAACAGCCCCGACACCCACTGCAGCCTGCCGCCGGCCGAAGGGGCCGAAGAAAGGCGCAGCTCCTGGGTCCACACACCGACGCGGTTGAAACGGTCGCCGTAGTCGTTGAAGATGCTGACGATGTCGGCCCGCGAGAAGTCGCCGTCCAGCGGTCCGTCGTAAATGCGGTGGTTCGACTGCCAGGCCGTCTGCAGGTCGAGCCGCACCCTGGCCCCGGCGCGCGCGACCGAGAAGGAGGCGTTCGAGCCGCGGTCGAGCATCGTGGCGGTCGCGTTCTGGTCGAGCTCGTAGGGGCGGTCGGCGGCGTCGTCGACGGGGCTGAGGGGGAAGGCGCCTTCGTTCTCGGTGCGGTGCCCCTTCAGGTTCAACCGGGCCGACCATGCCCCGCCCGAGGCATAGCGCAGGTCCATGTTGAGCGTCCGCTGTGCCATGCCGTCGAAATCCTCCCCGGTGAAGCGGTTGCGATGGTAGCCCAGGCGGCTCTGCTGCTGCAGCGCCAGGCCGAACCAGAGGCGGTCCTTGACGACGGGTGTCCGCAGCGTGGCGGTGGTCCGTTGCAGGCCGAAGTTGCCGTGGCTGGTCTCGAGGCCGACGCGCGTCCGGTTGCCGGGACGGCGCGTGGTCACCTGGATGACGCCACCCATGGCATTGCGACCGAAGAGCGTGCCCTGCGGACCCCGTAGCACCTCGATGCGCTCCACGTCGATCAGTTGCGGGATGTACGTGTCGAGGTTGAACTGGCTCACGCCGTCGATATACGTCACCACGGCGGGATCGTAGGATGTGGTGCCGATGCCGCGGATGGTCGTCACGTTCCTTCCGTCGCCGGGGTCGGCGCTGTAGAGGCCGGGCACCAACGCGGAGATCTCCTTCAGGTCCCAGAGCCGGAACCCCCGGATGTCGCGCGTGCCGAAGGTGGTGATGGATGCGGGGGTGACGGCCTCGCGTGTCTCCCGCCTGTCGGCACTGACGCTGACCTCGCCCAGCGTCTGCCAGGGGCGTTTCAACAGGATGTCGAGCCTCGTCGTACCGCCGGCCGTCACCCTCAGGTCCACCAACACCGTGGCGTATCCGTCAGCCGCCACCTCCAGGACATGCGCCCCGGCGGGGATCCCGTCAAGCACATGGTCGCCGTCCGACCGGCCAGACGACTCGATGCCCGTGTTCAGCAGCCGGAGGGTGGCCCCGGAGACCGCCGCCCCCGACGTGTCGGCCACCTTTGCCGCTATCCTTCCCGTACCCGCCTGCGGACGGGCGGTGAGACTCCAGGCGCCACATAGCGCCGCGATCCAGATCGACTTCATCATCTGCCTTGCCATACCGTTATCGTGCCGTTGACCGTGAAGCCTTCAATGCGTCAGCATCTCGTCCACCGACCGGGTGGACACCTCGTGGAGGAAGCCGGCGATGGCGTCGACGGCCTGGTCCAGGTAGGTCCTGCCCTTCTCGACGGTGGCCTTGTAGGGGTTTCCCGCGCCGGTATCCTTCGTGATGCGGGTCCACGGGCGCTGGGCCCAGGCCCATCCCTTGCGGAACCCCTCGGCACCGAAGCGCAGGGTGGCGCCGTCGCCCGCCTCGGCAAGGGGCCGCACGAGCTGCGGGGCGATATGCAGCATGACGCTCGTCTCGAGCTCGTCGGCATGGTCGCCGGGCTCCTCGAAGACCGACTTGCGGTCGCCCGCCTGGAACCAGTTGAGGGAGCAGACGAAGAGCTCGGGCCAGAGCCCCGCCAGCTCGCGGATGAGCGGCTGGAAGTTGTTGGCGCCATGGCCGTTGAAGATGACGAGGCGGGTGACGCCGTGACGCACCAGCACGTCGCAGACGTCCTTCAGGATGGCCAGCTGCGTGCTCGGCATGAGGTTCATGCAGAAGTCGACGTCCAGCTGGCCCGTGTTGACACCGTAGGGGATGCCGGGGAGCACCAGCAGCCGCGCTCCCATGTCCCAGGCCTTCGCCGCCGCCCGCTCGGCCACGTGCTCGGCCTGGTAGTTGTCCGTCCCATAGGGCAGGTGATGGTTGTGGGCCTCGGTGGCCCCCCAGGGGAGCACGGCGGTCGTGAAGCGGGTCTCGCGCACCGCCTTCCAGTTGGTCTCGGCGAGCAGGTAGGGACGTGGGGCGTACGGCATCCGTAGGGCGTTTCGGCGAAGATACGGAAGTGGCGGACGGCGCGGTCAGCGATGGTGTGCCCCATGCCGACGGGCGGCCCGCTTCCGCGCGTCGATGCTCACGTTCAGCTCGAAGCCGATCAGCAGGACCATCGAGTTCGCATACACCAGCAGCATCAGCACCAGAATGCTCCCGATGGGGCCATAGATGCGGTTGTACGACGAAAGGTCGTTCACCCATACGGAGAAGACCATCGAGAAGCCGATGATCAGCGCCGAGGCCAGCAGCACCCCCGGCGAGAAGAACCGCCATTCGCGGCCCACCGAAGGGGCATGCCGGTAGATGAGCCCGATGGACAGGCAGACGAGGCCGAAGGTGAAGAGGAGGCGCAACCCCTGCGCCAGCCACTGCAGCGAGGCTTCGCGCATCCCCAGCCAGCCGGTGAGCGCATCCATCAGCTGACCTTGCGTCACCATCACGAAGGTGGTGGCCAGGATGAGGATGATGATGTACACCGTCAGCTTCACCGCCACCCAGCGCAGTTGCAGGAAGCCGCGCCGGTCGCGCTCGATGTGCAGCATCGACTTGTTGAAGGTGCGCATGACCGTCGACATGGCACTCGATGCGAAGTAGAGCGCCAGGACGATGCTGAACGACAGGAGGCTGCCACCGGCCGAGAAGAAGTCGTCCATCACCGACTTGATCAGCCGGTACGTCGCCCGGTCGGGCGTGATCTGCCGCACCAGTACCAATGCCTGGCCGTACAGACGCCGCGAGCCGGGCAGGTGGGAGAGCAGCTTGAGTGCCACGATGAAGAAGGGCGGCACGGCCATGAGGAAGTCGAAGGATATCGCGGCGGCACGCTCGTTGAGGCCGACCTGCCGCATCTGGCGGACGAAGAAGGCCACGACGTCGTACAGCGGGACCCCTTCGAAGCCGGGCAGCACGAGCCGGCGGGAACGACTCACGGCCCCCCTCACGGGGCGGGAACGCAGGATCGCGGCGGCCAGTCTCATCATGCCGCAGGCAATCTACGCTATTTCGCGTAGAGGCTGTCGAGGAAGGCCTGGTAGCGGCGGGCGTTGCGGAAATGCTGCGCCTCGGTCGACGCAAAGGCGTGCCGGCCCGAGAGGTCGGGGTACGCGCAGAAGAAGAGGTGGTCGGTGGGTGCCGCCCGCAGTACCGCCTCCAGGGTGGCGATGGAAGGCGTGCAGATGGGGCCCGGCGGCAGCCCGGGACGGCGGTAGGTGTTGTACGGGGAATCCCCCGCCCGGTCGATATGTCCGAACCGGATGCGCTTCAACCCGAAATCGCGCAGGGCGAACTTGACGGTGGGGTCTGCCGACAGCGTCATGCCCCTCCGCATGCGGTTCAGGTACACGCTGGCGATGAGGGGCTTGTCGGCATCGAGGTTCGTCTCCTCCTCGATGATGGAGGCCATCACGTAGGCCTGCTCAGGGGTGAGGCCCAGCCGCTCCGCCGCCTGGCGCCGCTCCTCCGTCCAGAAGCGTCGGCTCTCCTGTTGCAGCCGGCGGAGGATGCCGCCCGCCGAACTGCCCCAGTACAGCTCGTAGGTGTTGGGTATCACGATCGTCATCACCCGGTGCGTGTCCAGCCCGAGTCCGGCGAGGGAGTCGGGCGACCGGAGAAAACGCATCATCTCCGCCGAGTCGCAGCCGAAGACCCTTCCCACATGTGCCGAAAGGTCTTCTGCCGTACGATACTTGGTGATGGTGTACCGAACGGTCTCCTGCCGGCCCCGTGCCAGGAGGCGCAACACCGCGTACTGGCTCATGCCCGCCCGTACCCGATAGGTGCCCGGCCTCACACGTCCGCCGGCCAGTCCCATCCGCAGCCCCCATTGCAGCAACGACGTCCTGGCCAGCACCCCCTGCTGCCGCAAGGCCGACGCCACGCCGGCCGGCGAGACGCTGTCGGCCGTCAGGCGCAGTCGCCGGTGCCCTTCGTCGAACGCCGTGGCGGGCCGGAAGCATGGTACGGCCAGCAGCACGACAGCCGACAACAGGGCGAGGACCAACCCCCACGCCATCCGGTGTTTCAGCCCTTTGGACATCTAATGTCGCATGTACAGGTACGCCCCCAGCCCTTTGGGGGCAGGCAGATATCGCAAAAGATACGTATTTCGCTGTCGATGTTGACAGCGGTTGTTCCGGATGCGGGAAGGGGTGAGGCGGGCGGACGGGATGCCCCGTCCATCACAGGCATCACTTGGCCGGGGATGGCAGCGGCGCCATCGGCGCGGGGGCCGGAGCGGGCGCGCTGTTGGTCGTGTTGGGGTTGATGCTCTTGATGAGCTTGTCGTCGGCCGTGTCGCCGTCACGTACCAGCAGCGGCGAGAACAGGCAGAGGAGGGCCACCACGGC
>Ga0172372_10007546_pt1 | contig 14580 bp, 16 predicted proteins | sample LakKiv5m_2_FD_114544 | JGI IMG/M metagenome (GOLD analysis project Ga0172372, IMG submission 114544) | Freshwater microbial communities from Kabuno Bay, South-Kivu, Congo - kab_092012_9.5m | ecosystem: Environmental > Aquatic > Freshwater > Lake | place: Democratic Republic of the Congo...
ATTTTCTGACCCTCCATAATGCCAAGTTCACGACCCGTGATGACACGGCTCACTCCCAAACGCGACCACAGTTTGGCGCTGGACCGATTCAGACACGAAGCCTGAGTCGATAAATGCAACGCAACACCGCCAACCCTCTGCGCCACCGTCATCACTCCAGGGTCGGAGATGATCAGCGCCGCCACCCCCCAATCGCGCAAAGACTCAATGTCGCTAGCCAAATTTTCAAAATCTTGATCGTGCAAAAAAGCATTGAGCGTCACATAAACTTTCACCCCATAGCGCTGCGCAAAACGCAACCCCTCTTTAAGCTGTGTTTCATCAAAATTATCAGCCCCAGAACGCAAACCGTATTGCAAACCACCCACGTAAACAGCATCAGCACCATAACGACAAGCTACTTTGAGCTTCTCTAAATTGCCAGCCGGAGCTAAGATTTCAGGAACAAAATTATTGGAGTTCATTGTAAAAGGCATTGTGTCCAAAGTGCGGACTTGGCAAAAAGCCCGCTCAAACTGATTTTAATCTTTGTGGAAGTGGCTTTAACTCATGGCGTTTTAAACTCCAAATCATGACCACAGCAAACATTGCCTACCTCGGACCTGAGGGGACCTACTCTCACCGCGCCACCACACTGCTGTTTCAAAGTGGCCACTCATTTCAACCTTGTGAACGCTTTGAAACCATCTTCTCAAAGGTGGAGCATGACTTGTGCTTGTTTGGCGTGCTTCCCATCGAAAACAATACCGCAGGCATTGTCAATGAGGCCATCGATCTACTCATTCCCTCTTCGCTGACCATCTGCGCCGAATTCAACATGCCGGTTCAGCATGCCCTGTTGGCGAAACAAGCTTTGCCCTTGGAGCAAATCACCACGCTGTACTCGATGACCCAGCCCTATTATCAAAGCAAACAGTTCATCGATCGCAAATTACAACACTGCCAATGGATTCAAACCACAAGCTCCTCCAAAGCCTTGGCCGCTTGCTTGGATCAACCCCAAAGTGCCGCCATCGGTTTTGCCGATAGTGGCTCCAAACTGGGCCTGACCGTTTTAGCAGAAAACATTCAGACGCGCCAAGACAACGCGACGCGCTTTTTCATTCTCTCCAAAGATTTAACCTACCCCGTCTATCGCCAATGCAGCGAAGTGATGCATTCAACGTTAGTTTTCACCTTGGAAGATCGACCTGGAAGTTTGCTTTCCGTTCTTGAAATTTTTAAAGAAACGGGCATCAATATGCGTCACATTGAATCACGGCGCACTCCAGACCCAAGATGGAATTATTATTTTTTTGTGACCATTGAAGCTCAAAATGACTTGGAATCCGTAAAAACCGCCCTCTCTAAAGTGAGAAAACTCACTCCTTGGAGCCGATTCTTAGGCCACTACCCGTTGTTGGTCTAAGCTTGAAGGAATGGCCTTTTCGTTAGAACGCGCTGCTCTTTTTGAACCTAATTTCATTCTGGATCTTTCTCGCATGCGCAGCACAGTTATCGTAGGAAACTGGAAAATGAACAAAAGCCCTAACGAGGCTAAAGAATTCGCTCGTGAGTTACGTCAAAAATTGAGGACAACACCTGCTGGTGTTGAAGTTGGCATCGCTCCAACTCTTCTAGCTTTAGAAGGCACTATAACTGAAATGAGCGGCAGCAACATCATGGTCGGCGCTCAAGCAGGACACTGGAAAGACAACGGCGCCTTCACAGGCATGGTCTCAATGTCCATGATCAAACAAGCCGGAGCAGACTTCTGCCTAGTTGGACACTCGGAGCAAAGACAATTTTTTGGTGAAACAGACGAAAGCGTCAATCTTCGCACAAAAGCGGCCCTAGCTATTGGTTTACGTCCGATCGTTTGCATCGGAGAAACCCTCGCAGAACGTGAAAGTGGCAAAATGGAGCACGTTTTGAGAACTCAAATCCATGCTGGCCTCAAAGCTTTAAGTTTAAATTCAGCCAAAGACCTTGTGATAGCCTACGAGCCCGTTTGGGCGATTGGAACAGGCAAAACAGCCACACCCTCTATGGCCGAAGAAGCTCACGCTTTTTGTCGTGCACAATTAGCAGAAGTGCTTGGCGCAGCGTTGGCACAAGGCATTTCAATTCAATACGGCGGATCGGCTAAACCCGACAATGCTGCAGAATTATTGGCTCAACCCAATATCGATGGCCTCTTGGTTGGTGGCGCCAGCCTAGAAGTAGACTCCTTTCTCGCCATCATCAACAGCTAAACCATTCAACGAGCGACCTCCACATGACCACCTTGCACACTATTTTACTGATCATTTTTATCATCGTCTGTTTCATGCTGATTTCGGCCGTCTTGCTCCAAACTGGCAAAGGCGGTGGTATGGCTGGTTTGGGCGGAGGTGGATCGGACTCTGCCTTTGGCGCACATACCGCCAATGTCTTGCAAAAATTCACAGGTTGGTTTGTTTTTGTCTTTTTCATTTTGGTGATCTCTCTTTCACACACCTTGAAGCAAGGTGAGCGCACCGACAGCGTGATCGATTCGTTCACACCTCCTCCACAGGCCGCTCCCGCACCTGCCGCCCAAACGCCCGCTGTCGTTCCGGCAGCCGCAACACCCGCACCAACAACTCCGGCACCAACTTCAGACGTTGCCGCCCCACAAGGTTTGGCTCTACCACAAACACCAGTTGTTCCAGAGCCTTCTCAAGTTGCACCAGCAGCGACAAGTGTTCCTGTAGCGACTCCGGCGGCACCCGTGCCAACACCCAAAGCCCCCACCCCAACACCGTGATGCGAACACTTGTTACAGGAGGAGCCGGCTTCATAGGCTCACACCTTTGCAAGACTCTTTTAGAACAAGGGCACGAGGTCATTTGCCTCGACAACCTTTTTACAGGCTCTAAAAAGAATATTCTCAAATTATTCGATTACTCACTTTTTGAGTTCATTCGCCACGACATCACAGAGCCAATTTTGCTTGAAGTCGATCAAATTTATCACTTAGCCTGCCCTGCCAGTCCCATCCATTACCAGATGAATCCTGTCAAAACGGTTAAAACCAATGTCATGGGAACCATCAACGCCTTGGGACTAGCCAAACGCGTCAAAGCGCGGTTTTTATTGGCCAGCACTTCCGAAGTTTACGGCGACCCTAAAGAGCATCCACAAAAAGAAACCTACTGGGGACATGTGAACCCCATCGGCATTCGCAGTTGTTACGATGAAGGCAAACGCATGGCTGAAACCCTCACCATGGACTATCACCGTCAAAACAAAGTCGACACCCGCATCGTTCGCATCTTCAACACCTATGGCCCCAATATGAACCCTTACGATGGACGCGTGGTGAGCAATTTTATCGTGCAGGCTCTTAAAGGTGAAGACATCACACTCTACGGTGATGGTCAACAAACTCGCTCTTTCTGCTTCGTGAGCGATCTCGTCAACGGACTCATCAGTATGATGAATCAATCCAAACACATTGGCCCCATCAATCTCGGCAATCCCGACGAACGTACCGTCGCCAACTTGGCAGAACTCATTATCGCCAAGATAGGACAAGGCCGCGTTGTGAAGAAACCCTTGCCCCAAGACGACCCAACCCAAAGAAAACCCGACATTAGCTTAGCTAAACAAGTCCTAGATTGGGAGCCCAAGATGGGCATCGACGAGGGCTTGAACCAAACCATCCGCTATTTTCGAGCCGCGCTAGAACACCTGAAAAGCTAATGGCCATCACCGATAGATACGACATCATCATCGGACTTGAAGTCCATTGCCAGCTCAACACTGAATCGAAGTTGTTTTGTTCCTGCCCAAATAAATTTGGTGCAGAACCCAACCAAAACACCTGCCCAACTTGCTTGGGCATGCCCGGCACACTGCCCGTACTGAATCAAAAGGCCGTCGACCATGCCCTCAAAGCGGCTTTGGCGATTGGTTGCGACATTGCAGCAACTACAAAGTTTGACCGCAAGCACTACTTTTATCCCGATTTACCAAAAGGGTATCAGATTACACAGTATGATGAGCCTTACTGCAAAAATGGTGGCATCGAGATCCAACTCGAAGATGGTCATAAAAAATTTATTAAACTAAACCGCATCCACATCGAAGAAGATGCCGGCAAGCTTTCCCATGCCGAAGATAGTAAAATTGCCGATAGCATTGTCGACCTCAACCGCGCCGGAACACCTTTACTGGAGATTGTCACAGAACCGGTGATCTACAGTCCAGAAGAGGCCTATGCCTATCTAACCGAATTAAAGCAACTGCTTCAGTATATCGGGGTGTCCAACTGCAATATGCAAGAAGGCAATCTACGCTGCGATGGCAACATCTCTCTTAAACCAAAGGGACAAAAAGAATTTGGCACCAGAGTTGAAATTAAAAACCTCAACAGCTTCAAAGGTGTGCAAGCAGCACTTGAGCATGAGGCAAAACGCCAATTTATCGAATTGGAAAACGGCAAAACCATCATTCAAGAAACCCGCCTATTTGACATCGATAACGGCAAATCCAAATCGATGCGCACCAAAGAAGAAGCCAATGACTATCGTTACTTTCCAGATCCTGATATTCCAAGACTCGTCATCAGTCAAGCATGGATCGATAGCATCAAGGCCGGCTTACATGAACTGCCACAAGCGCGCAAAAAACGCTTTCTCGAAGATTACCAATTGCCTGCATACGACATCGATCAAATCACTGAAGAGAAAGCAAACAGCGACTATTTCGATGCCGTTGCCAAACTCACCAACCAATACAAAGAAATCAGCAATTGGATGATGGGTGAAATCTTCCGCATTTTAAGTGAACAAAAATTGAACATCGAAACTTTCACGATCAAACCAGAGGGATTAGCCGGACTGATTCACTCGATCGAAAACAAAGTGATTTCCAAAAAAATTGCCAAAGAAGAGGTCTTCCCAGAAATGCTAAAAAATGGTGAGTCTGCCGATGAAGTGATTGCACGCCTTGGACTCAAAGTCGAAAGCAATGACGACATTTTGATTCCCATCATCTTAGCGGCCATCGCTCAAAACCCCAAAGCCGTGGAAGATTTCAAAGCTGGGAAGGGCAAAGCCATCGGCGCCATCATCGGATCTTGCATGAAAGCGACCCAAGGCAAAGCCGACCCTGCTACATTGTCATCATTGGTCCAAAGTGAACTGGAGAAATTAACTTGAACGAAGAAACCTACAACGACGACTATGAGAACGACACCCCGAAACCAAGTTCGACCATACATGTTTGTGAATTGTGCGGCATTCATCAGCCAGAGACACTGATTCACAAACTCTACTGCGAAAAATGCTCTCTCAATTTGGGCAAGGCTTACAAATGGTTGCAGTCGCCACTGCTTCCAGAGGTCGAGATACAAGAATTCAAGCAGGCCATGTACGAAATGACCGATATTAAAAATTTAAGTTTCGACTGATTCAAACTTTTAAAATTATTTCCGGTGCGCAAACCGGGGCAGACCGAGCCGCCTTGGACATCTGCCTAGAGTTAGGCATTGCTTGTGGCGGTTCTTGCCCCAAGGGACGTTTGGCTGAAGATGGAACAATTGATGCGCGCTATCCAGTTGTTGAGCTCGAATCCAAACATTACCGAACTCGGACACGCCAAAACATCCTCGATTCACACGGAACTTTGATCACAAGTTTTGGACCTTTAGATGGTGGCAGCAAACTCACTTATGACCTCTGTCTCAAATACGACCGTCCCGTGCTCCACATTGATGCCACCGCCCAAGAAAAAACTGACCACGGTGAAACTTTAAACGCTTTCGTACGAGACCATTTCATCACCATTTTAAATGTCGCTGGGCCAAGAGCCAGCCGTTGCCATCGCATTTACAGCTTTACGCACACTCTGTTAAAACAATTTCTTAAAAAAAATCTTGCCTGACAAGAGATTCTTCTAAACTCCGAGCAAATTAAATCGATTAAGGAGCAAGTACCATGTTATATGCACTCTGGATTTTAGCCGCTGCAAATCTCACTTACATCTTGTATCGAGCCGCTATTTTTAAAAACAACAGCCGTCCGTCGAAAAATTTTGCCGATCGCATTAAATTCATGGACGTTCCAGATGAAATCTTGGATGCCACGCCGATTATGCCCAAAGCTGTCTCTATCACTGAAAGTGTTGCTGCTAACAATTGGTGGGATCAAAAAATCAATTTGCCGCGTTCAGGCCAAACCGGATCTCGTCGCGGCAAAAAAATAGAGCATGATCAACTATTGTTGTCAGACCTCGATAGCAACCTTTAAACTAAGCTGAACCCTCAAGAACAAGTTCCCGATCCAGAGTACCCTAGAGAGGTTCAGCTTTCTTTGACTGATCATCTGAGGGAACTTTATGTTCGCGTTTTCAAAGCGCTCATCATCTTAGCTTTTGCCTGCATCGCTTGCCTCGTTTTCAGTGAAACGCTGATTGATTTTGTTTTAAAGCCCATACCTCCAGAGGTTCAAAAACGAACAGGGGAATTGCTAGAGGGATTTCAAACCAGAATCACAGTTTCTATTTACTTTGGCGTTTTTTTCTCGTTGCCGTTCATCGCACATCAAATCTACGCGTTCATACGTCCAGCCCTGCGGATAAAAGAAGATCGCACGGTAAGGCTGTACCTGTTCCTTGGTTACTTGCTCATGACCGTTGCCATTGTCTTTGTGCACCTTATTTTGGCTCACATCATCGATGCCTTCAATTCGTATGTGCCTTTAAAGAGTCAGGTCAACATTCAGGCTGACATCGGAAATTACACGCGCGGCATCCTCACCATCTACCTTGGTTTTGCGATTGTTTTTCAAGTTCCCTTGATCGTCTTTTTATCGCTGATGCAAGACTTTGTGGACATTAAAGTTTACACCGAGCATCGCAAATGGGTGATCGTCGTGCTTTTGATTCTTTCAGCCATGTTCTCGCCTCCAGATCTTCAGTCCATGTTCCTGCTTTTTGTGCCCATTTACTCTTTATTTGAATTAGCACTCATTTTAGGCAGACTTTTCTCTCCAAAGAAACAAGATGTTCGGACTTAGTTTTTTTGAAATAGCCGTTGTCATGTTGATCTCGTTCCTGATCTTCGGACCAGAACAATTTCCTGTCATGGTCAAAAAAGCCATCCAACAGATCAGCCAACTCAAAAAATACATGTACCAAGCTCAAAGTAGCTTTCACGATTTTACTCGTGACATCGAAAAGGATTTCAACCCCAACAAGTGGACCAGCAGTGATTCTGTAGCCCATTCAACCTCCAGTGAAACTGAAAAGGCCATCGCTCTTCTGCCCAAAGTTTCCACCAATCCAAGCGAGTACGAGAGTGTCGCCATGAAACATTGGCGTTGGGAATCTATCACTCAAGGCAAACCTCAAGATTTTGAAACCGAAACGTTCGACTGGAAAACGACGCAAAACTAACGTTTCATTTGATAGAGACCAGAGCTCGCCATTATTCCCAAAGAACCTCTAGCTTCGAATATTTTAAATTAAAAAAATCCTCTTATCGCCGATCCTCTTGTTGGTTATCGGGTTTCATGGTGACTTTTAGGGGAATTTTTGCACCAATTTTTGCGATTTCATTTTTATCAACAGTGACTTTTTTAACGCCAGATTCAGATTCAAAACTAGCTTGTCCTGCGCTCACACTAAGTTGAGTGAGTTCATCTGAGTGTTCGATGCGAAACTGGCCTTCTCGCATAGCCGCTTTTGCATAAGAGGTTAAAATTTGCATGGGTTTATTCATTTGATTCGCGTGAAGATGCCCGTATAAGGTACCTTGATGCAAAGTTATTTGTATGAGATGTTTGTTCTCAGTGATACTTAAACGAGTGTTTTCTGAAACAACAGCTTGGGTTTCATCACTTAAAAAAACGAAACGACACTCAGCATCTTTACCGAGTATAAATTCATCGCCACTGTGTACCTCGGTTTGGTCATCAACTGGAACAGTTTCATTTTGTCGAATTATTTTAACCTCCCCAAATGATTTGGTGACTTTAGCCATATAAACGGGATGATTGGCATAAAATAGGTGGTATGCAATAGTCGTCGCCCCTAAAATAAAAAATCCTAGCGTAGCCATGCATAGTGTGATGAGGTCTTTTCTTTTGTTGAGCTTTTGCTTTTCTAGCTGAGTGGCTTCATCAACGGCTTGTAACTTTTTAGAAAAGCTCGACCTAGGGCTTGGTTTTCTTATAAATTTAGATTCAGTGCGATAATGTCTTTTTTTAAGAATGGCGGAGTCTGAAGAGAGGCTTGAAGCATTATTTTTTATTTTATCCATCGTTTGTTTTACAATACTGACAGGAGTTTTGAGGGTTCTCAAATCAGCTTCTAGCATCAGTGTAGGTAGGATAGCCTCCTTTATTTTGGGATGTTTGATGTAATAGTTAAGCGCATCAAGTTCCTTTTTCGAAATGGTTTCATTCAAATATTTTTGAATTATTTTTGTAGATTCGTTCACGTTAAAGTTGAGCTTGATGGTAAAGTGTGTCGCCGAGTTTTTGACGGTATTGAAAAAGAATGGTTTCTATTTCAGTTATGGATTTTTCTAACGTAGTGGCAATTCTTTCCAAAGGATAAGCATAGGCATATCTAAGTTCAAAAACTTTTTGAACCATTCTAGGCAATTGACGAAGTTCATTCTCGATATTTTTCTTTCTTTTAAAATAGTCGGTTACAAACTTTCCAGAACACAATTTTAATTCTAGATCTTTTCTATATAAATTTAAGCCTTCTTGTTTTTCTTTAGTTTGTCCAATGGCATTGAGGAGTTCTTTGGTCGTGATAGCTATCATCCAGTCAGCAAAAGAGTCCTCTTGCGGGTGTTCAGCTAAATGTTCAAAACAAAAAATAAAGACTTGTTGAACAATTTGTTCGGTCTGATCTTTTGGAAATAAGGCAAAGGAAACAAGTTGATAAACCAATGTTTGATGCTGTCTAATGATGAGCTCGAAAGAATCGGTATCACCGGATAAAATCTTTTTGACAAGCTCATGTTCTTTAGATTTTTGAGAGACCATTGAAGAAGCTCAAGTGATAGCTGATGGAGATCATAGGTACTTTTTGATATTTCAATTCTGAATGAATCTATAAAAAAGCAAAGTTTTACTTGATTTTTTCTTTAATTTGTGGAAAAATTAAACTAAAATTGAAGTGAGGCGCTCGTATGTTGTTGTAATTCATATATAAATTAAGAGGATTAAGCGTAGAAAAAGAGGATGGGTTTCCACTAAGTCGTCAAAATAAAGCTTATGGTTCATAAAAACGAGTATTTTTTTTACAATCAACTAACATTTGTGAAAGTTAAGGCAATTAGTGATGAAATTTTTTAATTCAACAATGATCAAAACACCTTTTGGGAGAAGAAGTATTTTTGAATATGTAAAAAAAAATGATAAAAAAATGGACTTTAACCATACCTAAGAAATATTTTTTCAGACTGAATGTTGCGCTAGAATTTCATGCTTAAAAGGGAATCTAGTTTGAGGCAAAATTGTACCTTGCCATCTCACAGCCTCTCGCTTCAATTCATTTTTAAATTTTCTCGTTTACACCAATTGGGAAAAATGAAATCTGTCGCTAAAATGGCGAAACCCTCTTCGATGAACTTTTATGTCTCAACAAATCATTGCCACTGCAGCGATGTTACTGTTTTTAGTTTTCATCATGTCGATAGGCATGATCGTGAAGGGACGTCCAATGCGAAGGAGCTGTGGTGGTTTAGGCGGCGCAGACAAAAGCGATTGCCTCATCTGTGATGGAGGCGATGAGCCTGAAAACTGCCCAAAGTAATCAAGAGCTCAGCGCTTTACTTAAAAGCAACGGACCACTCCTTGTCGCTTATAGTGGCGGAGTGGACAGTGCACTTTTGGCTTATCTTGCTCATAAAGCTTTGGGGAACTCTATGTTGGCCGTATTGGCCGACAGTCCATCTTTAGCTCGACGTGAATATCGACAAGCGATTGAATTTACACAGTCACATCACATACCGCTTAAAATTGTCAGAACCCAAGAACTCTCTTCAGAAGGCTACCGCGCCAATGCTGGTGATCGCTGCTATTACTGCAAACGATCACTATTTGAAAAACTCACTGAATTGCAAAAGAACTTGAACAAAGACCAAGCGTGGAAAATTGCCTATGGCGTCAATCTCGATGACCTTGGCGATTATCGACCCGGTTTGAAAGCCGCTCGTGAAGCTGACGTGTTTTCTCCTTACTTAGAACTGCAAATTGGCAAATCCCTCATTCGCGAGATGGCCCATGAGTTCAATCTCAATGTTGCCGATAAACCCGCTATGCCCTGTTTGTCCAGCCGTATTCCACATGGTCAGAAAGTCGATATTGAAAAATTGAGCATGATTGAAAAGGCCGAGGACCATCTTTTTGATCTAGGCTTTCGCGTCTTTAGAGTCCGCCACCACAATGAAATTGCCCGCATAGAAGTGCCACCTGAAGCTTTTGAATCTATCTTGAAACATCGTGCTCCTATCAGTCATTTCTTTCGAGAACTAGGCTTTCACTACGTGACCCTCGATTTATCCGGTTTCGAATCGGGCTCACTCAACCGGGAACTCAACCTTGCAGATTGATTTAGACTTCGAACGCGAACAACGCCAAGGCTTTGGTGAGGCCATCTATGGTGCCGGAAAAAACGCTGAACAGATGATGGCTATCACCCATCAGCACATCGTTCGCAAAATGGCCATGCTCGTAACACGACTACCTCATAACATAGCTGAGCTTGTCATCGAAAAATTCCCCACTGAGAATTTTACATACCACGACATCGGCACCTGCCTCACCTATCGACCAAAAGATCAAAAAGTGATCGAGCGTGCGGGCTTGGTGGCTTTAGTCAGCGCGGGATCCTCCGACTTGCAAGTGGTTCAAGAAGCAGCACACACGCTTGAGTTCTTTGGCGTGAAGCGCAATACCATCTTCGATTGTGGTGTAGCTGGCCTCCATCGTTTACTCAAGCGCCAAGATGAACTGCTAAAAGCTGATCTATGCATCGTGGTTGCCGGAATGGATGGCGCTCTGCCCAGTGTCGTGGGTGGCTTGGTTCCCTTCCCCGTTATAGCAGTGCCAACTTCAATCGGTTATGGCGCCAACTTTGGAGGGGTGTCAGCGCTATTGAGCATGATCAACAGTTGTGCTAGCGGTGTCACTGTTGTCAACATCGACAATGGCTTTGGAGCGGCAATGGCCGCAATTAGAATGATGCGCCTATTAGAAAAAAACTAAGCTAGACTGCGGTCGTCACTTTCTGATTGCTTCGAAATTTGGATCGCCTCATCTTTGTTCATGAACCGTTCTATCAATTTAGACTCTGTTTTTGTGAGGTCTAACAAGATCAACGCATCGACCACATCTGAAAAATCGCGATCGACATTGAAACTCAAAATTTGAGATCCCACTCTCAAGTAATGTCTTAACAACACGGGAATGCCTTTGCCGTCAGGCTCTAACTTGGAAATCATTTGCGACAATTGCTCGGGGTTCATTTTTGAAGGATCGAGTCCTTTTAACCATTTTCGCAAATGCCGTTGCTTTTTAATGTGTGGCACGCGCGGTTTTACCTTAGCTACGGTTGCTGGTGCTGGGCGAAACTGCTGCAAATAATCAATCATAAGGTCAATTGAGGAGCGCTGGTACTCTGAACAGATGCTCACACAGCCATAGAGTGAATGATAGTCTGGAAAACGCAATATGTACTGACTAATCCCGCGCCATAGTAAAGGCAAACACATCGGTTCCTTTTGATACTCAGCTCGAATGAACGATCGCCCCATTTCAATCCCTGAACTTAAAGTCTCCCAATGACGACTTCGCAACTTAAATAGACTGTTTGAATACAGTCCCTGTGGACCGCGGGACTGTAAAATCTCTCGAGTGTGGCCTAATCGATAAGCACCTACCAACTCTTGCTTTTCGCAATCCCACAAGAAAAGCTGCATGTAATATTCATCATACTTGTCCAAATCAATCGATTTTCCGGTTCCTTCTCCTGCTGCTCTAAACGTGAGCTCTCTCAAACGGCCAATCTCTCGCATCACAAAAGGCAAATTGACGTAACTATCGGCATACACTTTAAACCTACCACGCTGCACCAATAGAGCACTCGCCTTTAAACCTTCAATTTCCTTCGTTAACTCCTCACGAGAAGGTCCAGTCGTGATAGCTTGAAACTTATGAACACGAACCAACTCCGAAGGTTGAACCTTGTTTTTAAATGCCGTTGAAAGCGCATACGTTTGATGTCTAAAATAATCGGTCAGCGTCTGTGCATCTTTAAACTCGGCAAAATGTTTAGGCCGAATGAGTCGACCAACTCTAGCCTGCAAGACTTGACCCGATTTGTTAAGCAATTCACGTGGCAACATGATCGTTCGCAAAACTGGATGCACCAAACCCATCGTTTGAAAAGACCAACTGTTTCGCCCTTGAAAAAATAACGGCAGTACCGGAGCACCCGCTTTTTCCGCGACCCAACCGATGTGCTTAGACCATTTTGGATCTTCAATTTTGAAATGGCGCAAACGTAGACTAGAAACTTCACCAGCTGGAAAAATCACCAACACATGCCCCTCTTTCACCCAGCGTATCGCTTCACGCAAACCGCCAGCATTGCCACTCACACTAGCTTTACTGCCAAAAGGATTCACCGCGATCACGTCTTCACGCATCTCTTGAATCATTTGCAACAATCCATTGCCCATGAACTTGAAGTCAGATCTCAACTTCGATAAAAAAGCGCCCAAAATGACACCTTCCACCGCACCAAAAGGATGATTCGCCAAAATAATGCAGCCACCTTCTTTAGGAATCTCCTCAGCTCCCTGAATGTTAAAACCTATGCCTAATTTCTTGAGTGTTGAGGCGTAAAAATTGTCTTCAATGACCAATTCGTTGTAATGACGATTTAACTTGTTGACTCCTAAACCTGCTCCGGCAACATTCATAACAGCGCAGTTGAGCTTGTGAGGCAATGAAAGACGAACTTGACTTAAGTCGATGAGTAACTTCTTGTTCATAATGCCGATAACTGTTGTTTATACTATCTTATGCAATCATTGCTAGATTTTGATTAGATTTGAGGTTTAATTTTGTTAAGTCTTAGCTTTTTGTTTTTAATGAGGCCACTACTTTTTTAGTCGAACGAGCTACAAACACAGAAATATACCAATGTTGATTGCAAAATGACCAGATATCGATGATCTCATCGTTTAACGCACTCATATTTTTACAAAAATCGATTAAATCGTTTTGTAGTTGCTTTAAATAATCATCCTCAGTTTGATTCAACTGCTGCGCCTTCTTGCCGTAAATCTCTACAAAATTCTTAGCTTGCATGCGATTTTTTTGGCCTCCGGTATAAGAAGCCAAATCCCAAGTGCCAGCCTCCAACCCCTCCATCAACTCTTCGCTATATTTAAAACAATCATCACCATGACGATCGAGAAAGGTTTCTTTGTCTTCTTGCATAGCTCCATTTAAATCAACAAACGATGTGTTCCAGTTTAAAGTGGACTTTAGCCCCATTTATTTTAACGTGAACTTGCTACGATTTCATTTTATCCATCAGCATAGCCTTGAGTCTACCCTCGTACTCTTTTAACACCTCAAAATGTTTCATTTGACTGATCTCTTTAAATAGCTTAGGACTGTTCAATTCAGACAAATCAATAAAGTTCAAAACAGCTAGTGAAGCCGCAGAGCCACGTGTTAAAATGCTGATCCAAGTTTGAGCGGCAACCTCATGATCGCCCAAATGAAACATCGCCCAAGCAGCTAAGGCACTGACATCGTCACTATCGTCTTTCAACAACATCGCAATGTCGCTTTTATAAGACAAGACTGTTTCTCCTAAAAGATGCAAACCCACAAGTCCCCAGTAGCGCACCCCAGAATCTTTAGATTTAAGCCAAGTGACAAATTGTGTTGCATTGCTTGGATCTTTCTCCAAAGCAGTCTCCGAACAATTTAGATAGGTGCGCAAATCATAGCTGACGTTATCTCTGACCATTTCATATATCGTCATTCCTTTTGATGTTGCGCGCTGATAGCGTTCACCTTCAGGCAGTAAGCCTGAATCTCTTATTTGCATTTGCCAATCGCCAAGCGCTGCTTTCATTTCGGCCACTTTGCTTTCAAATTCCGGCTGTGCCGCTAAATTGGTGATGTTATCCGGATCTTTAACCGTGTCGTACAGTTCCTCGATCATATTCATTTTTGGCAAAAAGTAACGTGATCTAATGGCATCCGTTCTACCCGCAAGAAACTCTTCATGCCACACTTGAGTCGCTCTCATTTTCCACAAATAATCTAACTTTTGACCATTTGGAACCCAAGGCATGTAATTGCGAATGTAGAGAAAACGACCATCATGAACGGCTCTAATATTGTCATAACGTTCATCCATACGACCACGAAAACTGAAATGATACTGACGTGGAGTTTCCTTTTCAGACCCTAAAAACACTCGGCCTTGCATGACCTCAGATTTGGGTGAACTGGTCAGACTCAACCATGTTTTAGGCATGTCGATATAACTCACAATATCATCAACAGTTGTACCGACCTCTGGATTAGG
>Ga0172372_10007547_pt1 | contig 14579 bp, 12 predicted proteins | sample LakKiv5m_2_FD_114544 | JGI IMG/M metagenome (GOLD analysis project Ga0172372, IMG submission 114544) | Freshwater microbial communities from Kabuno Bay, South-Kivu, Congo - kab_092012_9.5m | ecosystem: Environmental > Aquatic > Freshwater > Lake | place: Democratic Republic of the Congo...
GATTCAAACTCGCTGCGAGGGCTGCGGCCAAAGCGCAGGAGTCAACCGGCTCGTTGCAGCGCCTGGGATGCTGATCCCCACCCACGCTGCCGCTGTCGTGCACGACTGGCGAAACCGGCACTTTGAAGCGGCCCTGGAAGCGACCCTGACCATCTCCCTGGCTGCCACCCCGGCTGCCACCCCGGCTGCCGCCCTGATCGGAGGCCATTCTGGAATACAAATCCCGTCCTTCAGAACGGCTTTTCCTGGGCCTCGACATAGGTCCTGATGGTTTCAATCGGTGTCCCCGCAGCGAATGCGGCGCAGTAGCGCGGCGCGTCGGTGAAGAGCCGTGAGTTGTATGCCCTGGGCCAGAAGACCAGCTACCCGCTGCTGGCGAAGCTCTGCATCACGCAGGCCAAGCCAACAGCGGAGCGATCATGGCTGGCAGACACCAGCAATGTGGTCCTGCAGCAGTCGGCGCGCGACCTCGATCTGGCCCCCTGCCGCAACTGGTGGGCCCGCTTGAAGGGCAAGCGCAAAGGGCCGAAGCTGCAGGCGCCACGGTTCAAGATGCGGCGCGGCCGCGGTGCAATCGGCTGGGATCACGACAAGCCCAACCGCACCTCCCGCACCTGCAGCTCGATATTCAGCCGCCTGGCGGCCCCGGACTGGCGGGCCCGCATCCCCCTGGAGCTGATGCCTGGAGCCTGCCGCCTACGGTTGCCGACCAGCCGACTACATTAAGCCACGCTGGCAAGGCATTGGGGTGAGGCTGTGAGGGTTCTGGTCACGGGCGGGGCCGGCTACATCGGCAGCCATGCGGTGCGGGCCCTGAGCCGGGCCGGCCATCAGCCGGTGGTGCTCGACAACCTGGTCTACGGCCATGCCAGTCAGGTGCGGCAGGTGCTGGGGGTGCCGCTGGTGGTGGGCCAGGTGGGCGATGCGGTGCTGCTGGAGCAGCTGCTGGCCGGCAGCCATCCCGCCCTGCAGGGCACGCCGCTGGCGGGCAAGCCGCTGGAGGCGGTGCTGCATTTCGCCGCCTATGCCTACGTAGGTGAATCGGTCAGTGATCCGGCCCGTTACTACCGCAACAACCTCGGCGATACCCTCACTCTGCTCGAGGCCCTGGTGGCCCCGGCGCGCCGTGCCGCCGGAGCAGGCGCCGCCGCCACGGCCGGCAACGCCCCGATCCCGATCGTGTTCTCCTCCACCTGCGCCACCTATGGCGTGCCCCAGCAGGTGCCGATCACGGAGGAGCATCCGCAGGCGCCGATCAATCCCTATGGACGCAGCAAATGGATGGTGGAGCAGCTGCTGACCGACTATGCCCGGGCCTATGGCCTGCCGAGTGTGATCTTCCGCTATTTCAATGCCGCCGGAGCTGATCCACAGGGCGATCTGGGTGAATTTCACGACCCGGAAACCCATCTGATCCCATTGGTGCTGGACGTGATGGGCGGTCAGCGTCCCTACCTGCAGATCTTTGGGGATGATTACCCCACGCCCGATGGCACCTGCATCCGCGATTATATTCATGTCAGCGATCTGGCCGATGCCCATGTGCTGGGCCTGGATCGCCTGCTGCGCCTGCGTGAACGTCAGGAGCCGGTTGTGGCGCCGCTGATCTACAACCTCGGCAACGGCACCGGCTACTCGGTGCAGCAGGTGATTGAAACCGCCAAGGCGGTCACCGGTTGCGGCCTGCTGGCCCATGTGGCGCCGCGACGGCCGGGCGATCCGGCCCAGCTGGTGGCGGCCGCGCAACGGGCCCACCAGGAGCTGGGCTGGCGCCCTCGCTATCCGCAGCTGGGCACGATCATCGAGCACGCCTGGGCCTGGCACCGCGGTGCCCTGACCCGGCTGCGGGCGGCGGCGGCAGCCCGGGACTGATCAGGATCGCTGCCGGCGTCGATCCCCGCCCAGGGGGCAGGCAGGGCCGATTCAAGCTCGGCGCGAGGGCTGCGGCCGAAGCACAGGGGGTCAGGCCGCTCCTGGCGGCGTCTGGGGTGATGAAGCCCACTCGTGGTACCGATGTCCGCGCACGACTGGCGCAACGCAACGCAACGCAACCGGCACTTTGAAGCGGCCCTGGGGCGCGAGGGCTGCGGCCGAAGCGCAGGGGTCAGGCCGCTCCTGGCGGCGACTGGGATGCTGAGTGCCCGCCCATGGCGCCTGTGTCGCGCACGACTGGCGCAACGCAACGCAACCGGCACTTTGGGAGCCTCTGGGAAACCCCTCAAGGGCGCCGGGCAGAGCGCGGAGATCTCAGTCGCCGCAAGGGGCAGCCCGCGAGCGCGATCGGTTTTCCAGAGCTTCCTTTGAAGCGGTCCCGGGGCGGCAGGGCCCAGCGGCCCTGATCCTGTGTCGCAGCTTCCAGTCGTCCGCTCACGGCCCGCCGTTCGCGGGCAGCCCTCTGGCGTCGGCCGCGCTTCGCTGCCATCCTGGTCGGTGATGAGTGATCCAGCCGCCAGCCCCGTTCTGTCGCACCTCACCGCCGCCGGCGAGGTGCACATGGTGGAGGTGGGCGATCGGGCGCCGAGTCGGCGGCAGGCGCGGGCCGAGGGCTACCTGCGGATGGACCCCACCACCCTGGCTCTGGTGCAGCAGGATCGGGCTCCCAAGGGCGATGTGCTGGCGGTGGCGCGGGTGGCGGCGATCCAGGCCGCCAAGCGCACCTGGGAGCTGATCCCCCTCTGCCATCCGATCGCCCTGTCGGGGGTGAGCGTGTCGATCGCTGCGGCCGAGGATGGCAGCGGCCTGCGGATCGAGGTCTCGGCGCGCACCACCGCCAGCACCGGGGTGGAAATGGAGGCGCTCACCGCCGTGCAGGTGGGTCTGCTCACCCTCTACGACATGCTCAAGAGCGCCGATCCGGCGATGACCATCGGCCCGGTGCGCCTGCTGGCCAAGGGCGGTGGCCGTCAAGGCGACTGGCAGCACCCGGATCTGCCGGCAGCCGGCCTCTGACTGGCCCGCCGCTGCCGTTGCCGTTTGCCCTGCTCGCGTCGATGTCTGAATCCGAGTCCGCCGGGCGGCTGCCCGAATCCCTGCCCGCCGCCGCCTCGCCAGTGGCTGCGGCGACCTGCGGCAACGAGCCCTACGGCCGGGAAGGTCTGCCCCTGGCGGAGGCCCGCCGTCGCATCCTGGCGGCGCTCACACCCCTGCCCGGCGCCGAGCAGCTGGCGCTGGCCGCCTGCCTCGGGCGGATCTGTGCCGCACCGGTGCAGGCCAGCGCGGCGGTACCGGGATTTCGCGCCTCGATCATGGATGGGTATGCCATCGCCGGGGACGCGCTGCCGCAACCCGGGCAGCGCTGGCAGCTGGTGGGTCGCTCGGCGGCGGGTTCGCCCTACGCCGGCGCGCTGCAGGCGGGGCAGGCGGTGCGCATCCTCACCGGTGCCGTGGTGCCGCCCGGCAGCGGGCGGGTGCTGCCCCAGGAACTGGTGCGACCGCTGCTGAACGCCGCCGCTGCGCCGGCCGCCGGCGAGCCGAGCGCCGCCATGGCCGGCCAGCCCAGCGCCACTGCTGCCAGTGCCGCAGCAGCCAGCGCCGCAGCAGCCAGCCCCGAAGCGGGTTGGATTGAACTGATCGGTGCCTGCGCCGCCCACCCCTGGATCCGTGCGGCGGAGGAGGAATGCGCTCCCGGCCAGCAGCTGATCGCCGCCGGGCAGCGTCTCGGGGTGGCGGAACTGGCGCGGCTGGCGAGCTGCGGGGTGGCCCGGTTGCCGGTGACGCCCCGGCCGCGGCTGGGCCTGTTGATCAGCGGCGATGAACTGCTGCCGCCCGGCCGGGATCGCAACCAGGGTCAGATCTGGGAAAGCAATTCGCTGCTGCTCACGGCCCTGCTGCAACGGCTGGGCTATGGCGTGGCCGAGCTGCGGCTGGTGGCCGATCAGCCCCAGCCGTTGCGCAGCGCCCTGGCGGAGCTGGCCGCCTGCTGTGATGTGGTGGTGAGCACCGGTGGCATTTCCGCCGGCGACAGCGATTGGATCCGCCCGCTGGTGGCGGAGCTGGGAGAGGTGGCCTTCTGGAAGCTGTTTCTTAAACCCGGTCGGCCCTTCGCCTGGGGGCGGATCGGCAGCACCCCTTTCTTCGGGTTGCCGGGCAATCCGGTGGCAGCGGCGATCACGGCCCTGCAACTGCTGCTGCCGGCCCTGCAGCGGCTGGAGGGGGGAGAACCCGAGCCGCTGCCGCGGCTGCGGGTGCGGCTGGAGCAGCCGCTGCGGCGATCACCAGGTCGGCCGGAACTGGCCCGAGCCCGGCTGGTGACGGCAGACGACGGCTCGCTGTGGGCCCGGCTGCAGGGATCCCAGGCCTCTTCCCGGCTCGGCTCGCTGCAGGAGGCCGACCTGCTGCTGGAGATCCCGGCTGATCTGGGCTGCCTTGAGGCCGGATCGGAGCTGTGGGCACAGCTGCTGCGGCTGGCGATCTTCTGAGCCATGGACGCCATCTCTCTCTGCCGCCGCGATTGATCAGGAACCTCGCCAGAACCCCACCGACTTCAGGCCGGGGAGGGATAGCGAACGGCAGAGAGGCAGGGCCGCTTCACAGTGCCGGTTGCGCCCGTCGTGCGCGACACGGGCGCCATGGGCGGGCACTCCGCAGCCCAGGCGCCGCAAGGGGCGGGTTGCCTCCCTGTGCTGTGGCCCCAGCCCTGGCGCCGGGTTTGAATCAGCCCTGGCGCGGGCGGTCTCGACCCCTGAACGGGAACATTCATTAGCCGCCACGAGCAAGGGAATAGCGCCTTCCCAGGCCTCCAGCCTGATCGCACCGAATGCTCCGACACATCGACATCAGCAGTAACAGAAATTCACGGCCAATGATCGCAGCGAGTTTCGGTCCCTGCGATTGTTCATCTGCAGCCGGTCTGCCGCGATCCCCGGACGGTATTGGTAATTGAAAATGATCTCTACCGTCGCCGCTAGCACTGTCTGGACCAGGTGCATCAGCGCCTCTAGGTACCAATACCCAAAGGTAAAGATGATGTGCTACCAAAATCGATCCTGGCGCTCTGCTCCCAGCTGGCGCCGCAGCTGGCGCTAGCTGGGAGCAGCTCTGCAGCCTCGATCCCAACTCGTGCAAGAGGTTGTTTCAGCAACCCGAGCGGGAAATGATGGCGGTGTTGGATGCGCTGGAATCGATGGGATGAAGATACCGGATCAGCGGCGCATGGAGACCGCAACAGACAGCCGTCTCTATGCGTCGCTTGCATACAAATCCCGGAAATAATGGTAGGGGTGACGATCTTCAAATCGTCCAAGATTATCCATAACAGTTACAATACGGCACTCATGCGTGCCGCCGTTTTTCTCGCCTCTTAGCCCACGACCCACCATCTGCATATATCGCACCCGACTAAAGACCTGCCGTGCAATCAGCACCATATCGGTCTTGGGTGCATCGAAGCCCGTGGTCAATACGCTGTGATTGCAGAGCACGCGAATCTGCCCGCCCTGGAACCTTTCAAGGAAGTAGCGGCGCGCTGCAGGCGGAGTGCTGCTGCTGATGGCTGCGGCCTCGATGCCGGCTAGATTCAGGCGTGCGGATATTTCCTGCGCATGATTAACGGAGTTGGCGAAGAAGAGAATAGAGCGTGCAGCGCTCGTCTCTATACACTTCATAAGCTGTTTATTTCTATGCATGTCTCCTGCTAGCCGCTGATTGATCGCTTCCAATAGATTCTCGAAATCAAAGCCTTCCCACGGCTTGCTGCTCAGCTGCCCCAGTCTGACCAGCTCATCCTCGGTGAGGCCCACGCCGGAGTCAAGCGGCTCGTACTGCGCTCGCGCCAGCACTCCCTGGGCCAGCAGTCGCTCGTGTAGTCGCTCCTGATCAGACGGAAGCCAACGGCTATCGAATCGCCGGGCAAGGCGCTGACTCTCGTCATCATCGTTGCGAAATGGCGTGGCGCTCAGCCCCACAATGGCCGGTTCATCCTGCTCAGATGCACCACTGTGGGGAGCCTCCGCGTCCAGCCAGCGCAACAAATCGCTGTAGCTTGATGTGATGGCATGGTGGCACTCATCGACAACCACCAAGCCCGGTTTGCGCAGCCAGGCCAGATCCGCTGCGGAAAGGCGTTTGTTCAGCGTCTGAATCGATGCCACGACGACGACGGGCTTATCTACATCCTGTTCCGTCGGATTGGGATTGCCGCCCCATAGGCGAGCGATGCGAAGGTCCGTACGCCGGGCGCCGAGATTGACCCAGACCTGCCGAAACGCTTGCACTGCCTGTTCGCACAACTCATCGGTCTGGGCAATCCACAACACGCTCCGTCTGTCCCCCGCTGGCACGAGCACGAGCCGCACGGCTGCCTCCACCGTCACGCGGGTCTTGCCGCCACCCGTAGGCAGGCTGATCACGGCCCGCCGCCGCTGTGTTCCGCTGGCGAGTAGCGAACTCAGGCTATCAAGAACCTCTTGCTGGAAGTCATGCAGCGGCGGCAGTTCGATCGGCCCGCTGATCAATTCTTCTGGCTCGCGCTTAGCTTGGCTGGAGGATGCAAATTCGGAAGGGAAATGGATGGCAGCGGCGAAAGCGAGTGCGGCGGCGGTATTCCATCGCGCGGGTGGCTTTAGCCCCTCCGCCTTCAAGGTGTCTTGCAAAACAGTCAGCGCGGATGGACCCAGATGGGCTAGCACCAGCTCGGCGAGCTGGGGCGGCGTGCATCGGCGGACGAAATCCAGATCGCGTAGCGGCTGGCCCAGGGCTTCGAGCAACGGTTCAGGTCGATCGCCCACGGCGCGTAGCAAGCGATTCACCAATGTCTCTCCTTGTGCGACGTACGTCCGTCGTTCTTCCACGCGGTGATCAACGAGGCGTGCATGTGCCTCCGTAGCCGAACCGTGTAGCCAACCAGATGCATCAATCTCGCAAAGCAGCAGCTGCAACTTTTTCGCCCGAGAAAGTGGCTGCAGTTGTTCAGCATCCAAAAGCAGCATGCCATTCCACATCAGGCAAGGGACTTGCTGCACCTCATCGGCGATCCTGCGGTGGAGCTGCTTTACGCGCTGGCAGCATGCCCGCTCGTGCCATTCAGGTCGTAGGACATCGCTGAGTTCAGGTATCACATCGGTCATACGCTCAGGCGTCCCAACGCTGGTGCTCCATTCCACCTGCACCAGGCGCTCCAGGTCTTGAGCGCCGGCAGCCAGCCAGCGCTGCAGTGTGATTGGTGCGAGTACCACCACCAGGAATCCTGAAGTGCGAGCATGTCGAGCCAAGTCGGCCGAGGCCGAGGTGGTCACGAATGCGGTGCTCAGCGGAACGGGCCCAGTCGATGTAGGTAGTTCGGTTGGGATAACGCGATCATTGCCGGCGCCGAGCCAGAGATCGGTGAGTTCGTCCCCATCCAGCAACTCAGGGGTGACGAGTGCATCGATTATGGCGCCCCAGAAGGCTTTGAGGTCGGCCGGTGTCACATCTACTGTGAGAGGTTGAATATTTAATCGCCCAATCGCAGAGCCGATCTGACCCCAGTTGGGCAGGCGCCGCAGCACTTCATGGCTCCGGCGTGCGAAAAAAGCCTTGAGGGGCACTATGGAATCACCCAGCTTAACTTTACCAAAGCTGAGCAAATACCAGGACAGTGGGTGCGCTACCGAGATATCGGGATATCGCCGTACTGTGCGGTGACCGAAGGTGACGAGAGATAAGAACTCAGTTTCTGAAAGCCGATTCAGGAGTCGTAAGGTGAAGCTCACATTCGGTATACCAGTGAGTTTATTGAGAAGGCTGTAGCTTCGCGGCATCAATAGATGGCCAGGTTCAAGGTAATCCCGTGAAGCGGAAGGATTGTAGTTATACCAGTAATACCAGCAAAGCTGATTGATCCATGGATCCAAAATTGGTTTATCCTTGTTCGAGATCGATACGAAGCCACCAGTAGGAACATCCACCACGCCCAGCAATTCCAGTGACGTCCGATCCTTGCCATGCAAATCGAGATCAATGAGTATATTCGCGTTCGATGATCGATCGTTATCGCTTATCAATCCGCCAGGCAATAGGGCGCAGTCTGCTGTCACCCAACACTCATCGCGACGACGCACGTGTACTTGATGGCGGTGCTGCTCCAGGAAGGCTTTACGCACCGCTTCCGGCGCACTGCGTAGTCGGGACCAGAACTCCAACCAATCAGCCTCATGCTTCGGGGATTCAAGAGGAAGAGACTCAAGAAGGACCGACTTCCAGACACCATCATCCGGCTCGCGCACTTGAAATACATCACGAAGAATTCGCCGCGCTTCAGGATTCGACTGAAGCCCGGATGCTACCGGTGTTCGGCCAGGCATGGATGTGCCCTCAGGCACGAAAACGACATTCTCCGCAATGTCCAGCTCTCCTGATTGAGTCGGAATTATTTTTAGTTTGGGGCGAATCTCTTTCCAGTTTACCGTTCTAGTATCCTTGGAAAAAGTCTCAGCGAGTTTCAGGACTCCGAAAGCAGTTTCGGACTCTACAGAAGCCACACAGTGAAACCAGGAGTTGATGCTGCAGCATTGAAGAGTGGGTAGGTTCTGACTAGGGTCCTGGCCTGTGGCGGCAGACTTGATTAGCTCTGCCAGCGAGTTCAGACGGCTGGCACGCTGATGCTTCAGGCAGGCTGCATGTACAAGCTGGCGCTGTTGAAATGTTCCAGCGAGTGATTGCCAAGCATCTGCCAGAAGACGCCACACATTTTCTGGGTGGCGGAAAAGATCTTTGCCATTGCGCAGGCTCCCGGTACCGTCTGGGATGATCGTTGCAATCTTCAGCAAATTCCACAACTCTTCTAGGAGCGGTTCTGCATCCACATCCTTTCGATCTGGTTGACGGGGAAAGGCATCCAGGGGGCGAGCGGGGTCATCAGGGGTGGACAGACCAGGAAGCGTGTCGGCGATCAATTGGGCCGCAACTCTCATCAGCGCCGAATTCCACTCGCCACTGATGATCGCATTGCGGTCACTATTAAGTTTCCATGGTGCATTGAGGATGCCTGGTAGATAGGTTTGCGTCTGAGTAGGGAAAAAAGCCCAGAATCGGCCGACTTCTTCGCGACGACCTTCAAGGGGCATGGCCCAAGACACGGGAACTGAGTCGCGCGCGTGTATGTGCGTAGCGTCAGCAACGGCTCTCTCCTCCATGTCGCTAGCTTCAGTCGTGGCGATGCGCCAGCGCGAGACGGCATCTCCGTCGTGCAGGATGTGCTCAGAATCCTTGATATCTAATCGTACCTCTCGGGCTTTGTCCACGCCGTCATCGAGGCTCAATAAGGTGGTGATCTTAAAGAACAATAAAAACTCAGCTGGAAACGAGCGTATCTCCTGTCGTAAATGCTCCAGCAGCATCTCTGATCCGATTTCTACACGAATGATCGTTTCAGCCCACGACAGCTCGGAGCAAAGTGGATCAGCCTTGCGCTCTGCTGATCTCAATGGCCACGCAAGCCGCAGTCCTGGTGCTTCTGAGACTTGAAATGTATCCCGGAGCTCCGCTCGGCATCTCTCTGGATCGAAGCGAATTGCACCTGATTTGCGAGTGAATATATCGATGCGCCCATTGAGTCTTAGCAGCGACTTGAAGCCCAGACCGAAGCGCCCGATCTGGTTGCCACGCTTTGGGGAAGCGTGTGAGCGAAGAAGAGTCTCCAAGCCTTCTTTGCTCAGAGGTGCTCCGGTGTTGGCAACATAAAGCCGCGATCCGTGCAGCTGGACGTGGATGCGACCTTCGCTCTTCCCATCACCCTCACCTGCTTCCAGCAACGCATCCGCGCCGTTCTGAACGAGTTCGAGAATCTGACGGTAGCCGTAGCCGCCTGCCAGCACCGTTTCTTCAATGCCAAAGTGCTCCCTTAGCGAGCCTGGATCTGCTTTATAGGCACCCATTCGCTGGGCGGTGAACTCCTTGAGTGCTTTGTGAAGAATCATAACGCATCGATCTCAGATCTGCCAGGGGCTAGAGTAGCAAGTCAGGTGGTGGTTGATGGCAGGATACTGGCCATCACCTGGGCTCAGGAAGGTAGGCGTTCAGTGGCCATCGGCCTCTGATCATCGCAGGCCCATCGCAGCTCCATGACCGCGGGGCGTGACCTGTCTCCTACGGCTTGCCGCTTTCGCCTGGAGAGATCAGTCGCGCTGAGGGAGCAGGCTCGGTGCGGGCAGACCGTTCTTGTCAGCTTCCCAAGCCTCCAGCAGAAACACCATCACATCTCGTCCCTGCTGTTTGAGGGTTGTTGTCACGGCGACAAGTCGACTTTCGCAAAGCGCACCCCTTTGGGATTGGACGCCATAGCTCAGTTTGCGGTGTAACACCGCTGATTTGAGCGCACGTTTTGCGCCGTGATTCGTTGGCTCCACATCAGGACTATCCAGAAAGGTCCACAGGTCTGGCGCTACCTTCAGGATCTGGCGACAGGTGCGCACGGTGCAGGCTCACGGTGTTTTCTCCCGCTTGGCGAATCCCAGATCGATCCTGCCTCTCTCCCGTCGCTATCCCTCTCCGGCCTGAAGTCCGGGGGGTTCTGGCGAGGTTCCTGATCAATCGCGGCTGAGGAGGAGATGGCGTCCACGGCTCAGAAGATCGCCAGCCGCAGCAGCTGTGCCCACAGCTCTGATCAGACCTGGCGCGGGCGCCGAAAGCCCAGGGTCGCAGCGGCTGTCTGGTCCGTGTGCTGCCGCCCGTGTCCTGCGGCCGATTGCAGCGGCGGCGGCCGTGGCGATGGCAGCATCGATGCCGCCGCCTGCAGCCCGCTGATGAGTGAGGGCCCGATCGATGAAGCCGAAGCGCTGGCCCGCCTGCGCAGCGATGACCCCTCAGCCCAGTACTACGCCGCCTGGTGGCTGGGCCGCAACCGCAGCCGTCACCCGGAGGCGCTGCCGCTGCTGCTGCTGGCCCTGCGCCAGCGCCGTCCTCGCGATCCCGGCGCCGGAGTGGAGGAGAACGCTGTGGCCCGCAATGCCGCCCGCGCCCTGGGCAAGCTCGGCGATCCCGCCGCCATCCCCGACCTGCTGGCCTGCCTGGAGGATGGCGACGATGGCCTGCGCGAGGCCTGCGCCCGCGCCCTGGGGGAACTGCGCGCTGCGGCTGCCGTGCCGGCCCTGGTGCGTCGCCTGGCCAGCGGTCCGGCCGCTGCCGGTGCCCCCCGCAGCGACAGCCCGCGGCTGCAGGAACCCTGTGAGGCCCTGCTCGAGGCCCTGGGGGAGATCGGTGTCGCCGCTGCCGAGGTGCTGGCGGTGATCACCCCGTTCACCCGCCATGAGCGACCGCTGATCCGCAGCGCCGCCTGCCGGGCCCTGCTGCAGCTCAGCGGTGATGTCCACTGGGCAGCGGAGCTGGTGCAGCTGCTGCAGCACCCCCAGCTGCAGGTGCGCCGTGCCGCCTTGATGGATCTGGGCGCCAGCGGCTGGCGGCCGGCCCTGGCGCCGATCCAGGCCACGCTGGCGGAGAACAGCCTCAAGCTGATCGCCCTGCGCGGTCTGGTGGAGAACGGTGGCCGGCACGAGCAGCAGATCCCCGGCGAGAGCGTGCTGCTGGCGATGGACAACCTGCTGTGAACGGCGCCGTGACGGACAGAGGCCTGCTGCGTTGTGCTTGCCAGCGGCCGTGCGCTGGCCTGCGGGAAATCCGCTGCTGAGCCGGTTGCCTCGGCCTGCAGGGCTGCGGCGGGCGAACCAGAGGTGGGATTGGGGCTGGCGGCCTCGCTGCGGTGTTATTGCTGTCTCAACCGGCGGAACCGCCGCTGCCGGATCAGGGCCGCTGCAAAGTGCCACTGCAAAGGGCCACTGCAAAGTGCCGGTTGCGCCGGTCGTGCGCGACACCGGCACCGGGCGTGGGCATCTTCAGCATCCCAGACGCTGCAAGCAGCGGTTTGACTCCTGCCCTTCGGCTGCAGCCCTCGCACCGAGTTTGAATTCAGCCCTGGCTGCCGGATTGCTGCATGGCGCGGATCGAAGCGCGCACCCGGCCGAGATTCAGGCCGATCTGCTCACCGCCCAGCAACGTGCCGGCAGCTTCTTCCCAGCTGGAGGAGAGCACCCCGTAGCTCAGGCCCAGCAACCCCAGCAGGAAGCAGGCCCCGGAAGCGGTGAGCGTGGCGGCGGGGGCGATGTCGAGGATGCCGCGGCTCACCAGCAGATAACTGCCCACGAACACCCCCATGCCCATCAGGGTGGGAATACCGGTGGCGATGGCGATGCGGCGCGCCATGCGATTGGCCACAGCATCGGGAATGCCCAGCTGCCGCCGTGCGGGGCGGGCAGCGGGGCGGGCATTGCCCCGCGTCGCTGCCGCCAGACGCGGCGCAGCGAACCCCGGCGCCGTAGACCCCGGGGCTGCGGCCTGGTTGCTGCCGTCGGCCCTGCCGCCCGGCTGGCCGGAACCCGACCCGGAGGCAGCGGAGCGACCGGAGAGCTGGCCGCCACGGGGCGAACCGGAAGACTTGCGATCCCGCTTCGAGGCCATGGAAGGTGGGGTTTTCCGGAGGTGAAAATTCAGCCGCGGATGCCGAGGCGGGCGATCAGGCCGGCGTAGCGCTCTTCGCTGATGTTGCGCAGGTAGGAGAGCAGACGCTTGCGGCGCCCGATCATCTTGAGCAGGCCCTGACGCGAGGAGAAATCATGGATGTTCTTCTGCAGATGGCCGCTGAGCTGACTGATCCGCTCGCTGAGCATCGCCACCTGCACCTCCACCGAACCGGTGTCGGTTCCATGGGTTTGATGTTCGTTGATCAGCTCCTGCTTTCTGGTGGTGGTGAGGGACATGGGTGGTTGTACTTGGGTGGTAGTGGTCGCCGGCCTGGCCCCGGCTGTGCAAACCGCCACCTTACCGTCTCGGGTGAGCGGCGCCGCCCTGGGCCGGCTGCCGCGTCGAGGGCTCCCCGGTCAGGCGGTTCCCCGGTCAGGCAGCTCTCCGTTGAGGCGGCTCACCGTTGAGGCGGCTCACCGTTGAGGCGGCTGCCCGTTCAGGCGGCGCCGCGGGACAGCCAGCGCAGACACTCGCGGATCCAGGCCTCCGTATCCTCCGCGTCGGCCCGGCCCTCGGCCGCCACCGCCCGCAGCGCCCGCTGGATCTCCAGCAGCTCGTAGCCGAGGGCGGAGAGGGTCAGCTGCACCTCCTCTCTGCCGGCCGCGGCCGGCAGGGCATCGAGGCGATCGAGATCCTCCAGCGGCGCGGCACCCCCCGGCAGCAGGGCCGCAAAGCGCAGCTGCAACCGCTCGCGCAGCTCCACCGACAGCCGTTCGGCGGTGCGCCGTCCCACCCCCGGCGCCTGCACCAGGCGGCGCAGATCAGCCACCACGATCGCCTGCACCAGCTCGGAGGGTCCGAGGCTGCCGAGCAGCCCCAGGCCCATCTGGGGGCCGACGCCGCTGACGGCCACCAGCTCGCGGAACAGATCCCGTTCCAGCCGGTCCGGGAAGCCATACAGCACCCAGCCGTCATCGCGCACACTCAGATGCACCGACACCGCCAGCTCCTCCCCCTGCGCCGGCAGCAGGCGCAGGTGACGAGGGGTGATCAGCAGCTCGTAGCCCACCCCCTGGCAGAGCAGCAGCAGGCCGCAGCGGTGTCCCTGCTGCCATGCTTCAGCGACCCGTCCCTGCAGCCAGCCGATCATGGGATTCCGTGCGCTGGCCTCCATGCTGCCCGCCCCGCCCCTCCACCGCCGGCCAGCACTGCTGCCACTGCTGCCACTGCAGCCGCCACCATCGCCGCCAGCGCTGCTGCCGGCGGCGCTGCAGCGGCTGCTGGGCCTGCTGCTGAGCCTGCTGCTGCTGGCGCCCCTGCTGCAGGCCTGTTCCTCGCTGCCTGAGCCGCCGCGCTCGCTGCTGCTGGAGGCGCTCGCCCTGCAGATCCGCCTCACCCAGGAGCAGGTGGCGGAGGCGCTGCAGCTGCAGCCGGTGGCGCCGCCGCTGGTCTCGCGGGTGAGGCTGGAGCAGCAGCAGGAGGTGCCGATCGGCGAGGGCCGTGGTCTGCGCCTGGTGGGCCGCTTCGACTGGCGCCTGGCGCAGGATCCGATCCGGGTGGACAGCCCCTTTGAGATCTATCTGCTGCGGGGCGAACGGGGCCAGACCTGGCGGCTGGCCCGTCCCGTCGGGGCCGCGGCGGCTGAACCGACGCAGCTATGGCTCAGTGATCCGCTGCCCTTGAAACGCGATCGTGCGGCATCGCCGCGAGCCACTGCCCCGGTGATCATCCCGGCCAGCCCCGCCAGCGGCGGCGGGGGCTGAACCGACGCAGGCGTGGATTCAGTCATCCGCCGCCCATGAAACGCGATCGTGCGGCATCGCCGCGGGCCACTGCCCCGGTGATCATCCCGATCAGCCCCGCCAGCGGCGGCGGGGGCTGAACCGACGCAGCTATGGATTCGGTGATCCGCTGCCCATGAAACGCGATCGTGCGGCATCGCCGCGAGCCACTGCCCCGGTGATCAGCCCGGTGATCAGCCCGATCAGCCCGATCAGCCCCAGGGCCGCTTCAAAGTGCCGGTTGCGTTGCGCCCGTCGTGCGCGACACGGGCAGCATGGATGGGCTTCAGCACCCCAGGCGTTGCAGGTAACGGGTTGCCCCCCAGGGCTGCCTGAACGTCCGCCACAAGGATTGCGTCTTCTCGGCGA
>Ga0172372_10007549_pt1 | contig 14575 bp, 14 predicted proteins | sample LakKiv5m_2_FD_114544 | JGI IMG/M metagenome (GOLD analysis project Ga0172372, IMG submission 114544) | Freshwater microbial communities from Kabuno Bay, South-Kivu, Congo - kab_092012_9.5m | ecosystem: Environmental > Aquatic > Freshwater > Lake | place: Democratic Republic of the Congo...
GACCACATCCGCACGCTCACCTTTGCCATCGGTGACGGCATCCAACCCGGAAACACCGACCGAAACTATGTGCTCCGCCGCATCCTGCGCCGCGCCGTCCGCTACGGCCGCTCTCTCGGCTTCCGCGCCCCGTTTTTCCACAAACTCGTTGATGTCCTCGCCCGCACAATGGGCGATGTCTTCCCCGAAATCCGCTCGAAGCAAAAACACATCGAGGATGTCCTGAAACTCGAAGAGGAAACCTTCAACAAAACCCTCGACAAAGGAATCGCCCTCTTCAACGAAGAGGCAGAAAAGGGGAACATCACCGCCGCCTTCGCATTCAAACTCTACGACGAGCAGGGCTTCCCTCTCGATCTCACGGAACTCATGGCGCGCGAACGCGGTCTCACGGTGGACACCGAGGGATTCAACACCCTTATGGAAGCCCAGCGGGCGCGTGCCCGTGCGGCGCAGAAGAAACAGGTCATCACACTTTCGGAAATCGAAACCACCACGCCCACGGTTTTCACAGGCTACGACTCCCTCACAGACACGGCCCGCGTTCTTGAGGTTCTGACAATCAAAGACCGCACCGCAGTGATTCTTGATCGCACACCCTGCTACGCCGAGATGGGCGGCCAAGTCGGCGACACAGCCGAGATCACCCGTGGCGGCCAGCTTTGGCGTGTCGCAAACGCCCAGAAGACCGGCAACACTTGGCTCCATTTGCTCGATTCCGCAGACGCCCCGAATGTCGGTGACGAAGTCCAAATCTCCGTCAACGCTGCCCGCCGCGCAGCGATCCAGCGCCACCATACCGTGACGCATCTTCTCCACTGGGCGTTGCACGAAGTCGTCTCCCCCGAGGCTACGCAGAAGGGCTCGGCGGTTTCACCTGAAAAACTCACCTTCGACTTTAACAGCGCCGCCCTGACCCCGCAGCAAGTGCGCGACATTGAGAAATTGGTGAACGAACGCATCCTCGAAAATGCCAGCGTCTCATGGACCGAAGTCCCCTACGCCGAAGTTCGCGGCCGCTCCGATATCATGCAATTCTTCGGCGACAAATACGGCGACACTGTGCGCGTCGTCCAAATCGGGGGAACTGGAAAACTCAACGGCTACTCGATGGAACTCTGCGCCGGCACGCATACCCGGGCCACCGGCGAGATCGGCCTTTTCCGGATCCTGGCCGAATCCGCCATCGCCGCCGGAGTCCGCCGCATCGAAGCCGTCGCCGGGCTTGAAGCCGCCGCGCTCACAAAAAGCGACGCCCAGCGCCTGCATGACATCGCCGGTCTCCTGAATGCTCCCGCCGCCGAGATCGAAAAGAAAATCGAAGCCCTCCTCGCCAATCAAAAGGAACTCGAAAAAGCCCTCAAAGCCGCGCGCTCCAAAGAAGCCGCCGCCAGCGCGAAGGACCTCGCCGCAAAAGCCGAATCCCTCGGAGGAATCCCCTTCCTCTCCGCCAACCTCGGCGCGGTGGATGGCGACCACCTCCAAGCCGTGCTCGACGCACTCAAGTCCACATTCGAAGGCGTCACCGTGCTCGCAGGCTCCGCCAACAACGCCGTCTCCCTCGCAGCCAGCGTGAGCCCGGCATTCACCTCAAAAATCCAAGCCGGCAAAATCATTCAAACCGTGGCCCCGATCGTCGGAGGCAAAGGCGGAGGCAAACCCGACGCCGCGCGCGGTGGTGGCAAGGACGCCTCCAAAATCGCAGAAACTCTGGCTGCTGCCAAAGCCATGCTCTGCGCGGCTTGAGTGAGCCAAAGCAAAAACCCGGAAACTGTTTTTTAGCAGGAGGGTGGTGGTGGCTTTGTCACATCAATGCTGGGCCACCAGATAATCTCTCTGTCACGGACAAACAGCTCAAAACGGGGTCTTTCGGGATCAATGGCAACCGCAACCGCTGCCGCATGGGGACGGGGCGGAGGAGGCCTTGCCTTTTTGCATGTAGCCGAGGCCTCCGCTGATGATTCGGCGAACGGGTTCGCCGGTTTCGGGGTGTTGCGTGAGAGGCTTGTCGGTCATGCGTTGGCGGTATTCAAAGACGCGCGGCTCGGTTGAGTCGTCGGCCGGTAGGGTTTCGTAAATATAGGTTGTCATGGATTGGAACGGGGTTTTTGGGGCACTTTCACGATGCGCGAAATGTCGTAGCCTTGCGAGCGGGCGGTTTCCAGTGCGGCGGCGTAGTCGTTTTCCGGCATGACAGGTTCGCGGCTCATGATCCAGATGAGGCTGCGGTCTGGGTAGCCGATGGTGGTGTGGCGGTAGTCCGGCGAGAGATCGATGACGAGGAACGGGGCCTTGAACGGCCAGAGGAATTGAACAGCCCACTCGGCGTTGGTTTGGGTGTTCACCACTGTTGCGATGGCCTTCATTTCCTGGCGTGGCGCGTCGAGGGATTTTTTGTGGAACGCATAGCGGATGTCGATTTTGCCGTCGGGCCGGAGGCTGTAGATATCCATCGTTCCCACATTGTTTTTTTCAACGAACCAGGGAATCGTGCCGATGACATGCCAGTCGCCCATGAAGCGTTTCAAATCGACATGGTCAACGGTCCGGAGTGGTGGTTGTTTGGGCAAGGTTCCGCATCCGGCGAGTGCCATGGCGGCGATGGCGAGGAGTGTTTTCATTTGGCGTTTCTGCAAGCTGATCTTCGGTCTTCCCAAAATCAAATTCCTATTTAGTTTTTTGGGTTTGCATGAATCCACTGGAATACCTTTTGCAACCGGCCATTCTCTTTTTTCTTATCGGCGTCGTGGCAGTGCTCGTGAAATCGGATCTTGAGATTCCGGGTTCGTTTTTAAAAGTTCTCTCGCTGTATTTACTTTTTGCGCTTGGTTTTAAAGGCGGAAACGAGTTGCAAAAGACGCTGCTGACTTTTGAGGTGATGTTGCCTTTGATGACAGCCACATTCGCATCCTTTGTGATTCCGTTGGTTGTTTACCCGATCGTGAGACGGAAGTTCAGCGTGCCCGACTCGGCGGCTGTGGCGGCGACCTACGGATCGGTGAGTGCCGTCACGTTCATGACCGCCGCATCCTACCTCGATGCTCACCAGATCGCCTTCGGCGGCTACATGGTGGCGGCGCTGGCCTTGATGGAAAGCCCTGCGATTCTCACCGGGTTGGTGCTGGCGAGATGGAACGATACCAGTGGCGGCAACAATCGCCTTTCGTGGGCAAGCGTTCTCCACGAGTGCCTCGCCAATAAATCCGTTCTCATCCTCATCGGAAGCTTGCTGGCCGGAATGGTCACTCCCGCATCAGGCGCAAAGGCGCTCCAGCCTTTCGTGAGCCAGCTTTTCCCGGGCATGCTTTGCTTTTTTCTTCTGGATCTTGGTCTCGTCGCTGCAAGGCGCATTGCGGATTTGCGGGCGGGTGGGATTTTCTCCGTCCTCTTCGCACTGGCTTTTCCCGTCATTTCGGGTTCCTGCGCCCTCCTGATCGCCTATCTGTGCAAGTTCAGGGAGGGTGATGCCTTTCTTTTTGCGATCCTGTGCGCCAGCGGATCCTACATCGCGGTTCCCGCCGCATTCCGTGCTGCGCTTCCGGCAGCGAATCCGAGTGTCTACGTCGGTCTCGCGCTCGGGGTCACCTTCCCGTTCAACCTTCTCATCGGCATCCCGCTTGCCTACACTGTGGTTGATTACCTTTGGCACTGATTCTCGATTCCACCCCTCCACCATCCTATGAAAAAAACCGCACTCATTTTTTCCGGCCAAGGTGCTCAGACCGTTGGCATGGGCAAAGACCTTGCCGCAGAGTATCCCGCAGCCGCCGATCTTTTTCGCCGCGCTGATTCAATCCTGGGATACTCCCTCAGCCAAATCGCCTTTGAAGGCCCTGCCGAAGATCTCACCAAAACATCGGTCTGCCAGCCAGCGCTGTATGTGCACGGGCTCGCCTGCCTGGCAGTGCTGAAGGAAAAGTGTCCGGGCCTTGATTTCCAAGCCACCGCCGGTCTCTCGCTCGGAGAATTCACCGCGCATGCGGCGGCGGGAACATTCGATTTTGAAACCGGCCTTCGCCTCGTGGACAAGCGGGCACGCGCCATGCAAGATGCCTGCGATGCCTCGGAGGGCGGCATGGCGGCCATTATCGGCGGCGAAGAGGACCGCGTGCGCGAACTGGCCGCCGTCGCCGATGTCGATGTCGCGAACATTAATGCCCCCGGCCAAATCGTCCTCTCGGGCGAGTCCTCGAAAATCGTGATCGCCGTTTCCCTTGCCAAGGAATACAGCGCCCGCAAGGCGGTGGAACTCACGGTTGCCGGAGCCTTTCACTCGCGCCTCATGGAACCTGCCTACCAGACGCTTTCCGCCGCTTTGGTCGAAACGCCCATGAGTTCCCCGTGCGTCCCGGTTGTCTGCAATGTCGATGCCATAAGTGTGGACGATGCCGACACGATCCGCCGCACCTTGGCCGACCAGGTCACCGGTAGCGTATGCTGGTCTCAGAGCGTGGAATATCTCATCGACCACTTGCATATCGAGCAGTTCATCGAACTCGGGCCCGGCGGTGTGCTTGCTGGCCTCATCGGACGCATCCGCAAGGGAACGCCCGTGATCTCGGTGTCGAATTCCGCCACGCTGGACGAGGCTGTTGAGGCCTTGAACGCCGCCTGAAGAGTCAGCGCTTTTTCTCGAAAAGGTAGTGGCTCACGAGCCACTCGTTTCCGTCGCTGTAGCCCCAGAGTTCGGCACACGAGAGGAAGAAGACCCGCCAGTAGGCACGCCACTTTGGGGTGTTTTCCTTGCCGTAAGTGGCTTCCAGAATGGGAGTGATGACCGCCTCGTTGGAGTCCATTTTTTCGAGCCACGCCTCCGAGGTTCTTTGGTAGTGCGTGCCGCTCACGCGCCAGTGGCCACGAATGGCGAGATCGTCCTGGAAGTAGAGCAGGAGGTCGTCCGAAGGCATCGTGCCACCCTCGAAGAAGTAGCGTGTGATCCAATCCGAGGGGTCCTTGCCCTCGAAATGGTAGGCGAACTCGCGGTGCGTGAAGATGTGAACGAACAGCATCCCTCCCGGCCGCAGCCAGCGCGAGATTTTTGACATGAGGAGCTGGTAGTTCTTCATGTGCTCGAACATCTCGACGGAAACGACGCGGTCGAAGGAGTTTTCGCCGACTTCGAAATCATTCATGTCCGCCGTGAGGATGCGCACATTTTTGAATCCCCGGCGCGCTGCTTCGGCGTCGATGTGGGCCTTTTGGGTGGAGGAGTTGGAAACACCTGTGATGCGCGAGTTGGGATATTTTTCCGCCATCCACAGTGTGAGGCTTCCCCATCCACAGCCAAGTTCGAGCACATCCTGTCCATCGGCAAGCCGAGCGCGCCCGCAGCTGAGCGCCAGCATGGCCTCCTCGGATTCAGCAAAAGTCGTATCCTCGCGCGGCCAGAAGCCGGAGCTGTATTTCATGCGGGGTCCGAGGACGAGTTTGAAAAATTCGGTCGGCACCTCGTAGTGCTGTTCATTGGCGGCGTCGGTCTTGATGGCGATCGGGCTGCGCTTCAGGTCTTCGATGAAGGCACTCAAGGCCTCGCTCTGGGCGATGGCGTCGGGCTTGGCCTCCTCGCGGAGCTTTTTGGCAAGCAGGTTGCGGATGCCAATGCGAATGGCCGCATCCGGCAGGAGGTTTCGGGCGAGAAGGTCGTCGATGGAGATCATGGTTTTTTAGGAATCCAGGGAATGAACGGGCTGGTGCGTTGTTGATAAGCGCGGTAGGCCTCGCCGCGCGTGGCCAACGAACGCGCCTCCGCAGGCGGAATGCCGGTCACGCAGGTCAGAAAATAAAGCATCAGCAACGGACTGGCGAGACCGACCCAGCTCCATGGCGAGCCGAGAGCGAAAACGAAGTAGGCGATCCACACCACCCACTCGAAAAAATAATTCGGATGGCGCGAGTATTTCCAAAGCCCGATGTCACACACACGCCCCTTCGCGGCAGGCTGGGCCTTGAAGAGTGCGAGTTGCATGTCGGCGATCGATTCCCCGCCGATGGCAACCAGCCAGAGAATCACACCCGCGATCTCAAACAACCCGATCCCCGGCGAGGGATTCGCGCACGCAACGGCGACGGGGATGCTCAAGATTCCGATGAGGACGGCCTGCAATTGGAAAAACCCAAAAAACATCAGCCAGGTGTGCTTGGGAAATTGTCCGCGGAGCGCCGTGTAGCGCGGGTCTTCCTCCGGATGGTGCGACATGACGCGTTTGTAGAGGTGCATTCCCAACCGGAAACTCCAGGCGAAAACCATCGCCGAAATAAGCGCGTTCCGCATCATGTGGCCGCTGCCGAAGACGCCATAAAAAAGCGCCACCGGCGTGAATCCGAAGGACCACCAGATGTCCACGATTCCCGCATTGTTCATCCGGCGCGCAAAAAACCAGACGACCACCATCATCGCCATGGCAAGGGCGGTTCCCGAAATGAGCAGTGGAAAAATATTCACGAAATGGAAAAGTAGCTACAGCGGCATCATTGACGCCAGAGGCCGTTCTTGAAACCAAAAAGGCTTGGTGAACTGCGTTGCGATGTCGTCAACAAAGACGCAACAAAGTGAGAAACCGCATAAGCGTCAGATTTGGTAATCCGTAACCGGGTTGGCCTGTTTAAAGAGCGCAGAGAACGGAAGCGGGAGTCCATCTTCGCGCAGTTTGGTGATGGTGCCCTCCGTGGCCTGAGCGAGGCTGAACCGGTCGAGGATGTTGGCGATGGCATTTCGCACATCAAGCATGAGAAGGCGAAGACCGCAGTGCTCCTCGTCGGGGCAGGAGCATTTTTGATAGGCGGTATGACTCACGCAGCCAATCGGAGCGAGCGGGCCGTCGATGAGGCGCACGACCTCGCCCATGGAAATATTTTCGGGTGGCTTCGCAAGGAAAAACCCGCCTTTTTTTCCACGCTTGCCGTCCACAATGCCTGCCTCCCGAAGTTGAGCAAAAATCTGCTCCAAAAACGGAAGGGGGATTTTTTCGTGAGCGGAAATTTCCTTGAGGGGGATGAGGTCACGACCAGCCTCGCGTGCCAGAACCATGTCGATCAGGGCGCGAAGGGCGTATTCGCCGCGTTTGGTCAGTTTCATGGGCGCTTTGAAACAGGCCGTATGGAAAACAAAATCGACATAGCCACATGCTACAAGCGGAAGACTGGAAATGGAAAGGAGGGATTCCGCAGCTGGCTTTAATGAGTTTTAACCTAATGATCGCTTTATTTCTTCATAATTCCCGAATAAAGGAAAATGAGGCAGCATGCCGGCCTTATGTTGTTTCCATTTGCCGAATATTGGTCGTTCTACGGGTTGTTTATTCTCTTCGTCCTTTTCGTGCTGGCGCTCGACCTCGGGGTTTTCCACAAAACCGCTCACGAGGTGAAATTCCGGGAAGCCCTCGTCTGGAGCGTCGTCTGGGTCGCGCTGGCCGTGGCTTTTGGCTTCCTGTTCCAACAATACGCGCTACACAAATTTCAACATTCCGAACGACTCTTGGCGATTCCGGGCTTCAATCCGATAGAGGCCGCCCAGCGGAGCACACTGCAATTCTTCACCGGCTATATCGTGGAGAAGGCGCTGTCAGTGGATAACATTTTCGTGTTTGTGGTGATTTTCACCTACTTCAACATCCCGAACAAATACCAGCATCGGATTCTTTTCTACGGCATTCTGGGTGCGCTGGTCTTCCGTTGCATCTTCATCGCCCTGGGATCGGCACTCATCCAATACCACTGGGTCGTCATCCTGTTCGGCGTGTTCCTGATCCTGACCGGCATCAAAGTGCTTCTCGCACCCGAAAAACCCATCGAACCCGAGAAGAACCCGGTCCTGCAACTCCTGAAAAAAATCCTGCCGATCAGCCCGAGCCTCGACGGTCAAAAATTCTTCACCCATCACAACGGCGTTCGCATGGCAACCCCGCTCTTCGTGGCACTCGTCCTCGTGGAAATCTCGGACATCGTCTTCGCCGTGGACAGCGTTCCCGCGATTTTCGCCATCACCAACGAACCATTGATCGTTTTCACCTCGAATATTTTCGCCATCCTCGGCCTCCGCGCCATGTTCTTCCTGCTTGCCGGCGTGGTGCACAAATTCCGCTTCCTGAAATACGGACTCGGCCTCGTGCTCGTCTTCGTAGGCCTCAAGATGGTCTGGCTCAACCAAGTCTTCGGCGGCCACTTCCCAATCGGCTGGTCCCTCGCCATCATCTCCACCCTCATCGGCGGCTCAATCATCGCCTCGTTCGCCATTCCCGAGAAAAAGCATTGAGCATTGAAAGTATAACGACAAAAATTTTGGACGGTCGTCCAAAATTTTTGTCGGAGATAGGAGAAGCTTAAATTGCAAAGAGTTTTGGCACCAGCCAGCCCATCCATAGGACAAGCAGGAGCAGGGCGTTGAGACAGGAAGCATGAATCCACAGCTTCTCGCAAGGGTGACGGCTATGCAGAGAGTGGTGGGTGAGTGCCAGACGCCCTCGGAGTTCTCAATTTCGGGCGCGGGGCGCACCCGACAGCACCCGAGGGCGGGCGCGCTCCCCGGGACCAAGCGCTAGTGTGCCAATGTCCAAAGATCAAAAAGCAAACAGCCATTGGTATTATCACTGGCCCGATGATCGCCTTGTTCGCCATTCCCGAGAAGAGGCATTTAAAGTAGGACGACAAAAAATTTGGACGATCGTCCAAATTTTTTGTCGGAAATAGGGGAAGCTCAAAGTGCGAGGAGTTTTGGCACCAGCCAGCCCAGCCAGAGGACGAGCGCGAGCAGGGCGGCGACGTTGAGCAGGAATCCCGTTCGCATCATTTGCGGGAGGGTGACTTGGCCGCTGCCGTAGATGATGGCGTTCGGGGGTGTTGAGACAGGGAGCATGAATCCACAGCTACCCGCCAGCGTGACGGCCATGCAGAGGGTGGCGGGTGAGTGCCCGAGGCCGATGGCGAGGGCTCCGGCAACGGGCAGGAATGCGGAGGTCGTGGCGGTGTTGCTTGTGAATTCGGCGAGGCTGATGGCGACCAGCGAGACGATGACCAGCAGGGCGGTTGGCGACAAGTGGCCGGCCTGCGCGCCGAGATTTCCGATCCAAGCTGCGAGGCCGCTTGATTGCATAGCTGCGGCGAGGCTCAACCCACCCCCGATGAGCAGAAGGACATCGGTGGGGATTTTTTTGAGTGTGTCGGCATTCAGAACCGCGCCGCCTCCTGAAGAGCCTGAAGGCCAGAAAAAAAGCGCCAACCCGCCTGCCATGGCGATTCCGGCATCCGAGGTCCATGACAAGCGTTCATCCAAAAATCCCCGGGCGATCCACAGAGTGATCGTCACGGCGAACACGATGACAACGCCGACCCCGCCGGTGCCGAGGGGCGGGATTTTATCGGTCTTCAAAAAATCGGAGTTACCGACAACCTCTCCGTCCATACGGAAGACAAGGCGGGTCAGAAAAATCCATGCGAACGCGAGCAGGAGGGCTGAAACAGGCATGGTCAAGACCATCCAAAGCGGGAAGCCGATTGTGATGCCGTAGGTTTCGTCCATGAAGCCTGCGAAGATGGCGTTCGAGGGGGTTCCAACGAGCGTGGCCATGCCTCCGATGCTGCTGCCGTAGGCGACAGACAAAACCAAGGCGGCGGAAAAATTTTTAGAACTTCCCTCGCGGAAAAGACTGATGACCGAGAGGGCTATCGGGAGCATCATGAGAGCGACCGCCGTGTTGCTGATCCACATCGAGAGTAGGGCCGAGGCGAGCAGGAAAGCCGCGACGATCGAGGATTGCCTGCTTCCAGCGATCCGGAGCAGTTGAACGGCCAGCCTTGTGTGCAGTTGGCATGCCTGCATTCCTTGAGCCAGAAGCATTCCGCCGAAGAAAAGAAAGATCACAGGATTCGCGAACGGCGCCGCAGCACTGGCCATACCACAGACACCCAGCGCGGGAAAAAGCACAAGAGGCATCATGGCCGTTACGGCAAACGGAATTGCCTCCGAAACCCACAGGGAGGCCATGAGCAGGGCCACGCCCAGCGTATGCCAACCCGCGATGGCAAGGCCCTCGGGAGGCGGAGTCGCCAGAATCAAAACGAAACCCGTCGCTCCCAACAAGGGAACGGCCCGCATGATCCATGCACCAGCGTTCATGGAAACAATCTCGCGGCATGTGGCAGGCAAGCAAATCGTGAAGAGGGTCTTTTCCAAACAAGTCTCGCGGCCGTTCCCTCCTTGGACTAAAACGATCGCCATGTCCGGGAGCTTGAAAAAACGCGTCATCGTCCTTTGCAGCGGGGGAATGGATTCTGTCGTTGCTCTGCATGATGCGGTGCGAGCGCACGAGGTCGTCGCCGCGTTGAGTTTTCACTACGGCTCGAAACACAACGACCGGGAAATTCCCCTCGCGGCTGTTCATGCGGCGGAGGTGGGAACCGCGCATCTCACAATTCCTCTGGATTTCATGGGACGGCACTTTGAATCCCACCTCCTGCAATCCGGCGCATCAATTCCGAGGGGCCACTACGAGGAGGAAACCATGAAGCAAACCGTGGTGCCGTTTCGCAATGGCATCATGCTCGCGGTAGCGGCAGGCTTGGCGGAAAGCCGGAATGCCGATGGCGTGGTGATTGCGGCCCACGCGGGCGACCATGCTATTTACCCCGACTGCCGGGAGGATTTCATGCAGGCGATGGGAAATGCGATTTTTCTGGGAACCTATGCGGATGTGGCATTGCTACGGCCCTTCATTTCGATGACGAAATCCGACATCGCCCGCCGCGGCCACGAACTTGGCGTGGATTTTTCGCAGACCTGGTCCTGCTATGTCGGCAGCGACATTCACTGCGGCGAGTGCGGCACCTGTGTCGAGAGACGCGAGGCCTTCGAACTGGCGGGATTGATTGACCCCACGAAATACTTGAGCCTCGCGCCCTTGCCTGCGAAGCCAGCCTGAAGCCATGCGCATTTCGGAGATTTTTTATTCGATCCAGGGCGAGGGCGAACTCACTGGCATGCCAACGGTTTTTATCCGCACATCAGGCTGCAACCTGCGTTGCCGCTGGTGTGACACGCCCTATGCCTCGTGGAACCCAGAGGGCGAGGAGATGGAAATCAGCGACATCCTGAAAGAAGTGCGCAAACATCCCGCCCGGCATTGCGTGCTCACAGGCGGCGAGCCGATGGTCGCCCGCGGACTCCATGAACTGGCCACCGCGCTCCGCGCGGAGCGAAAGCACATCACCATCGAAACCGCCGGCACGATTTCTCCCGCAGGAATCGCCTGCGATCTGGCATCACTCAGCCCGAAACTTACCAGTTCCACGCCCTGCGCGGGCGAGATCGACGAAGCCTGGATCGACCGTCATGAGCGGACGCGTCTCCAACAAGCGATCCTCCGCGAATGGATCGAAGCGGGAAATTATCAGCTCAAGTTTGTTTACACCGGCCCCTCGGACTTGGAGGAAATCGATGCCCTCATCGAATCCATCGGCATCCCTGTGCCTGCGTCAAAAATTCTCCTCATGCCCGAGGGAACCGATGAAACGCAAATCACCGCGCGGCAAATGGAACTCGTTGGCCTCTGCGCGAAGCGTGGAAACCGCTACTGCGACCGTTTGCACATACGACTCTTTGGAAACACAAAGGGAACTTGAGCGCCTTGGCAGCTCTGAGAGAGCTTGCTTTGGAAGGGGAGGACCCTACGCTATGCACAAAAGCAGGTTGCCTGACCGTCGGCAAGTGGCGGAAGCAGTATTTCCCAATATTTCCCAAATGCTGGCCGCGCTGTGACTTTTCGAGTGCCATGCTTAGTGGGGATTGGTTAGTTTGCAGGAATGTCACCCGCGATTGATCCACAGAAACTCGAAGCCATCCGCCGAGCTGTTGAAAATGGATCCGCGGGACCCGGAGTGGCTGAAGCTTTTCGGGAGTGGAAGGCCTTGGGGGCCCGTTTGCAGGAACTTGGCGAGGCGGATCGCTACTACCTGAAGGCGATGAATTGTCCGCACCACCATCGCATTTTTGCGGCCGAGCCGAGGAGTTACCGCGACCTGCCGTTGCGCTTGGCGGAGTATGGATGCTGCTACCGATACGAGCAGAGCGGCGAGCTTTTCGGGCTTATGCGCGTGCGTTCGCTGAACATGAACGACGCGCACATTTACTGCACGGAGGAGCAGTTCGCGAACGAGTTCCGTGCCGTCAACGAAATGTATCTTCAATATTTCAAGGTTTTCGGATTGGAGAAATACCAGATGCGTTTCTCGACACACGACCCGGAGAAATTGGGACAGAAATTCGTGAACGAACCCGCGCTCTGGAAAAAAACCGAGGACATGGTGAGGCAGGTTCTCGTCGAGAGCGGCATCAATTTTGTCGAGGTGCCAAACGAGGCCGCGTTCTACGGACCAAAAATCGATGTGCAGGTCTGGAGCGCCATCGGGCGCGAGTTCACCATTGCCACAAACCAGGTCGATTTCGCGGTGCCGGCCCGCTTCGGACTCGAATACCGCGACCGCGACAACACCTCCAAGACGCCGCTCTGTATCCACCGCGCGCCACTCGGCACGCACGAACGGTTCATCGGATTTCTCATCGAACACTACGCCGGCAATTTCCCCCTCTGGCTTGCCCCGGAGCAGGTGCGCGTCATCACGCTGAACGACGATCCTGCACTCGTGGCCTACGCCGAACCGATCGTCCAAGAACTCCGCAGGCAAATTGTCCGAGCCGAGGCGGACTTCGGCTCCGATCCGGTGAAAGCCAAGATCGCCGATGCCGAGAAGGCCCGCGTGCACACGATGCTGGTCATTGGCCACCGCGACATGGAGGCGGGCAATGTGAGCGTGCGTCTGCATGGAAAAGGAAACATCGGCGCGAAGCCGCTTGTCGAGGCCACTGCCAACATCCTCGCTTCGATCCGCGAACGCCGCGCCTGATCGGGCAGGTCTTTTCGCTTGTCACCCAAGCCGCCTGTTTCAAAGTAGCTTATTCAATTTATGCCAAACACAGTTCTCGTCGGCGCCCAGTGGGGCGATGAAGGAAAAGGAAAAATCATCGACTTTCTCACGGATGAAGCCGACATCGTGGTCCGCAGCCAGGGCGGCAACAATGCCGGGCACACGATTGTCATCGGCGGTGAAAAATATGTCCTCCACCTCATCCCCTCCGGCATCCTGCGCAAGTCGAAGACCTGTGTGATCGGAAACGGCGTGGTGCTCGACCCCGTGGCGCTCGTCGGCGAGATCGAGGGCCTGCGCAAACGCGGTGTGAAGGTCGGGAAAAACCTGCTCATCAGTGACACCGCACACCTTGTTCTTCCCTACCATCAATCGCTGGACGGCCTCCGCGAGTCACAGAAGGGCTCGAAAAAAATCGGCACCACGAAGCGCGGGATTGGCCCGGCCTATTCCGACAAGGCTTCGCGCACAGGGCTCCGCACGGGCGACCTCCTGCGACCGGATGTGCTGAAAGAAAAGCTCACGCAGCGCATCAAGGAGAACAATGCCGTCCTCAAAAACCTCGGCGCTCCCGCGCTGAATGCGAAGAAGATCATCAGCGACACCTTGGCCGCCGCCGAGGTCCTGCGGCCTTTCATCACGAACACGGTCATGTTCCTCCACCGCGCCCTGGAGATGAAGACAAACATGCTCTTCGAAGGCGCGCAGGGCACCTTTCTCGACATCGACCACGGCACCTACCCGTATGTGACCAGCTCAAACACCACATCCGGCGGGGCCTGCACCGGCAGCGGGGTCCCGCCCCACCGCATTGACAAGGTCATGGGCGTCCTGAAAGCCTACACGACCCGCGTTGGCGAGGGCCCCTTCACTACGGAAGACGACGCGCTCGGCGAGCGCTTCCATGCCATGGGACGTGAATTCGGCGCCACCACCGGTCGCGCCCGCCGCTGCGGGTGGTTCGACGCCGTTTCGACCAGATATTCTGTGATCCTGAATGGCATCGATGAACTCGCCATCACGAATCTCGATGGACTCGATGGCGTCGAGATAATCAAGCTCTGCGTCGCCTACCGACTCGACGGGAAGGTGCTTGATGTGCCGCCCACGGACTCGGATCTTCTCGCCCGATGCGAGCCGGTTTACATCGAGATGGAGGGCTGGATGAAATCCACCGAGAAGGCAAAAAATTTCTCCGACCTTCCGCCAAAGGCGCGTGCCTATGTGAAAAAAATCGCGGAGCTCACCGGTGCGAAGCTCACCATCGTAAGCATCGGGCCGGCCCGCGCGCAGACCATTCGCCTCTGACCGTGAGCCTCATCCCCAAGCATGTCGCCATCATCATGGATGGAAACGGCCGCTGGGCCCAGCAGCGCGGGCTTCCCCGCCTTGCGGGCCACGAGGCCGGGTCGAAATCCATCGAGCGTTGTGTGCAAGCATGCCTGGACACCGGGGTGCAATATCTCACGCTGTATGCCTTCTCGTCGGAGAACTGGAAACGCCCGGCGCTCGAGGTGAACGGCCTCATGCTCTTGCTTGAAAATTTTCTCAACCAAAAACGCGTCGAGCTGGTCCGCGAGGGAACCCGCCTCCACCACATCGGCCGCCTCCATGAGCTGCCAAGCGTTTGCCAACGCAAATTGCGCGAGGCGATGGAGGC
>Ga0172372_10007550_pt1 | contig 14575 bp, 9 predicted proteins | sample LakKiv5m_2_FD_114544 | JGI IMG/M metagenome (GOLD analysis project Ga0172372, IMG submission 114544) | Freshwater microbial communities from Kabuno Bay, South-Kivu, Congo - kab_092012_9.5m | ecosystem: Environmental > Aquatic > Freshwater > Lake | place: Democratic Republic of the Congo...
CTAGAGTCTAGAGTCTAGAGTCTAGAGTCCAGCTCTCTTATCTACTATCCCCCCTGCTCACCACCCCCCACCCACCCCCGGCCCCCGCTGGCCCCGCCCCACTCCATCTATGTATCTAGATTCTAGATATATATTCTTTGTGCTCCCCTCACTGACCCGGTTAGTCATTTCTTGGCTTTGAGTCTATATCCACTGGCTTCCACTGTCAGTATCTATTTACCTTACTGGACCCTAATACTGGAGCGTCCATGGGCGCTAATTCATAATTCATCGTGCGGCAGCGCATACGCCATATACCTTATAAATTCTGGAATATCGAATAGGTTGGAAAAAGGTAGGGTGACAGGTTGCATGGGCTTTGGAGATGCTTTCAGCGGGGTTGTGAGGCTGTATCGCGGGGATCTAGATGCAACAGGGTTGCAGATGCAACTGGGTTGCATGATGGTTGTGTGGTGTGGGTACTGGAGATGCTGGAGCTGGAGATGCTGGGGCGTCGGCTCCCTCAGCTGTGCCGATGCGCTCGAGCCGCACCGCCCTTCCACCCGGCTTCTAGGCCGGTTTGGGCCTAGTTTACAGCCCCATTCTGACGTAACCAGCTGGCATTTCAGGGCTTGCGATGGGATTGTGAATCCGGTCGCGGCTGGAATCGAGGGGGTGGAGGGGGGTTCGCCCGTTCAACTTGGGGTTACGACCCCCTCCCAAATTCGCAGCAAAAATTTTCACCACCTGTAGACCTTCGTATCCTGCGTCATGGAGCGTTTCCTGTGCCTCTCAGCCGCTTTGGCGGGATCGGAGTACATTGAGTCCTTCCACGCTCTGACAAGGCCTGTGAGGGCGTCTACGCGGTCATCGTGTCGAAGTGCTCCGCTGGCCCTGGTCATGAATGCGATTTGTCGTTGCAGCTCGTAATCCGGCTCTTTGGCGCTTGGTCTGAGGGCTCTGGGGTGGATGATGAGCCTATGGGTGCTCATGACTGGTTCCAGGGTGTCACAGACCCGAGCTTCCTTGTGGGTATTGCCCGCTGCCCTTGAGCCTTGAAGGGAGCACTTCCAGCCATTGGGGTAGTCTGGGTCTCGTCCCGGCTCAATAAAGTGCTGCTTGAGGGCGACGTCGAGCATCTGGCGGAATGTGCCGAAGACATCGATGTTTTCTTCGTAGAGGATTTCGGTGACGCGGTACTTTCGTGCTGCCTGGGCCATGGCATTGAGGTTGTCGGGCGTGATTCCTCCGCTGATTCCGATGACATCATGGCACCAGATGAGGCCGCCGAGCGATGATCCGATAGCCATGGCGGTCTCGTCTTTGCCTCGTCCTGCGGGGTCGATGAATGCTTTGGTGCCGAGATATGGAACGAGGTCTGGATCGACGTATATGGGCCTGTAGAGCCTGTCTGCAGTGAAGCCAAGGCATGGGATGGTGGTATCGGCGGTCGAGCCGTTGTGGTTCTGGGTGCCGTAGGTGAGGCTCACGGGCGCCCGGTCGATAGCCATATCGTAGATGATGAGGTCACTGAGCTTGAGCGGGTAGAGATTCTGGGCGCCGAGCCCTGATATCAGCCTGAATTGCATATCGAAGTAGGTGCGGCCCTCGGCTTGCTTGAGGGCGACGTACTCGTGGGGGAAGCGATGGGGGCATGTGAGGTCATCGGGGCGACTCTTGCCTGTTTCCAGCCGCTTCTGGAGGATTGGGGCGAGATTGAGGACTTCTTCGTGCGGGTGTGGAAGGGTGATGGGCCACGAGCGGAATGCGTATCCGCGGTTGGAGAGGCGGATGTAGAGCGATTCAACATGGTGATAGGTGCCGATGAAGATGATCTCGCCCGTGGGGAAGAGGATTGAGGCGAATTCGCGTACTCGGCGGTCGAGTTCGTCGCGGGCATCGACGGTTTTGGTGTTTTCCGGGGTTTCGAGGTCGTCTCCGATGACGGTGTGGGCTCGAAGACCAGGAAGCTGGCCGCCGATGCCGCGTGCGGAGACGCTGGGGTTTCGATCGGTGCCGCATGGCCCCACTGTAAACTGGAGGGCCGCGTCTTCCTGGCCGTCGCGGGGTGCCAGATATCTGAGGAAGCTGATTTCGTTGATCCAGCCACGAATCAGGCGGAGCGTTTTCTTGGCTTCCTGTTCGGTTTTGCTCGTCAGGAGGATTTTGTGGCCGGGATCGCGGAACAGGAGCCAAAGGGTGTAGCTGGCGGTGATGAGGTGAGTCTTGCCGATGGATCGGAAGGCCAGAATGCCGCGGCGGGTCTCAATCTTGCCGCCTCCGGCAGCGGCTTCGGCCAGGGCTTTGGGATTGAAGGGTCCGCGCGAGCCGTATTCGAGGATGTCGATTTCGACTTCGCTGAGCGGGGCGACTTGATCGAGTCCGCGGTCAGCCCAGACCGCCCGCACGAAGAGGATAAAGTCCTCGCGCATCTGGTCCAGCGTGACCACTGTTTCATCCTGTTGCAGCATCGTCGCTTTCGGTGTCTACGGCGGGGATCGGCTTGCCGTTGAACCTGATGGTGCCCGCGGCCCGGATGAGTCTGTCTGCCTGACTGCCGGGAATGGCCGCAGGCGTAAGGCCGATGTCCTTGACCCTGGCGTGGATGGCCCTGAGCATGGCCGCGGTGGGTGTCTTGCGGACGGCTTCGCCGGTCTCGTTGGTCACGATCTCGCCGTTTTCGAGGATATCGAGCATGACTCGATCGAGTGAATCCGCGAGCTGTTTTTGGGTGTCGTTTGCTGAGTCCATGGTCAGTCCTCCGGCAACTGCTGAGTGCTGAGGTCAAGAATCTTGCTGATGCCCATGATGTTTCGGAAGGGCATGAATGCCCGTATGAGCGCTCGAGCATCCTGCCGTGAGAAGTCTTCCTCGTCGTCCATGCCTGCCTGCAGCATCCCCGAGATTCCGCGTATGCCGTCCTTGAGCCCGCGCGATGTCGGGTTTTGGGTCATGAATGCGGTGAATGGATCGGTCTGGCCGGATTGCAACCCGCTGGAATATCGGGCGAAGCCGAAGACCGGGGAATCGAATCCGGCCATGGCGAGAACCGGGTCGATGGCTGCCGGTGCAACGCTCATCCATGACGATTGCCCCACTGCGGCTCTGGAAATCTTGCTCAGACTCAGCATCTCTTCTCTGAATTCCTCTGCATCCTCGCGTCCGATGCTCATGGCATAGGCACGACCAACATAGGCCGCGGCTGCGGTGAGTGTGGTGAGCCCGAGCCCGATGTAGGCGCGGGTGTCGTTGATATCGCGTGCCTTGAGCGTCTGGTTCGTCCATGAGGTGAGAGCGAATCGACGGAATTGGAAGATGAGCTTGGCCCAGTCGTTGGAGAGAAACTTCCTCATGTCGCCTAGGTCTTCATCCTGGATGACTCGATTCGAGAAGCGGACCAATGCGGTCTGGAGCTTTGAGGATGCGTCGATGTCGTCCCATTTGTGCCAGTTGGCCCGGAGCATGGGACGCCCGAGAGCGCCGGTTTCGGTTGATTTGTGCTTCTGGACCTGCTGGACGATCTTGTTCCAGTCGTCTTTGGTGATGCCAAGCGCCTTGAGCCGTGTATCGCTGAACGATCTGCCTGATGCCGCAACCTTCGTGATCTTCTGAAGCACCGAGAGTGCGGCAACGCGACGGGCAAAGACGGTGACGGGAGCGAGCCCGCTGAGGTCGGATGCGAACCGTGTTGTTGCTTCAAGGGCTCGATCAACGCGGCCCGCAACGTGTTCCGCGAGTGTGCCTGCTTCGTCGTAGCCGTAGTTGACGATCTGGTTGGCGATTCGATCGGCGCCAAGTCCGGTCATGAGTTCGAGATATTCCATCTCTTCATCGCCGAGACTTCCGTCCGCCGCCTTCCTGAAAAGTCGTCCCATTTCCGGGACGACTTTCAGCGCTTCGCGGAAGGTGCCCTCGCTGACGATGCGGTGCATTTCGAGAAGCGCCGGGATGCCGAACGAGCCGGAGTCTCGGAAGTGGTTGAAGCCTCGGATGCGGCGAAGGAGCGCTGCCAACTTGCCGTCTGATCCGATCCGCTGCCCAAGAATTGCTTTGTGCGCCCAATCGAGCTGATCGAACACGGCTTTTCGCTCGTCGATCTTCATGCCGGACTCGATCATTTCTTCGTCCATCCGACCGATGAGCGATTGCCAGCTTGGAGCCTGCATCTCGCGGAGAATTTCGGCTTCTGCTGAGTGGCCGAGAATCTGCCGGGCGTACATGTCGAACAGTTTGCTCGCGTCGTTTTCGAGCATGTCTTCCAGGCCGATGTGTTCGAGAGCGCCGTCCTCGGTGTCGAGGAGTTTTCTGGTCTTGAGGTCGAACGGAGTGCGGCGCTTGGCGCGGCTCATGACGTTGGCATCGTCTCGCGGCGTGATCGCCTTCACGATGGCGTCAACGGTGTTGTCGTCGATGTCTCTGATCTCGTCGCGGAGGATGGCTTCAAGCAGTTCGCGGTTCCCGCCTGAGAACGCGATGTTGCGCTCAAGAGCTGAGCGGTTGCCAAGGTCCATGACGTTGCGGACGAAGACCTTCGCCACCTTGTTGACCTGTTCGTCCGTGAGTTCGGCTGCCGCATCTCCCGCGCCGCGCCTGAATGCGTCGGCGAAGAGAAACTCAATTCGAGGTCTGCCGGTCGCCTTGTCTACGCCAAACTTTCTCATGGCTTCCATGACGCGGGCCGGATTCCAGATGGTGGTCAGGTATCCGTCTTCAATGTCGAATCTGTCAAAGCCCTTGACGCCGTGCCGCTTCGCCAGTTCGCCGAGCATGGAGGTGAGTCGAGATTGATTTCGTGCTGCAACCAGGACCGGGTTGTACTGGTCGGTTTCGGTAATTGGCGTATCTCGAAGGCTGCGAACCTGCATCGCTACCTGCTCGTTGAATGTGCGCCAACCTTCGCCGATGCGGACGTTCCGTACATTGTTCCGCTTGGCCCAGATCGCAAACTGCTCTTTCATGACGCGGTTGTTGGCTGCTCTTGCGCCGTTGAACCGCTGCTTGATCCATCTCGACGCGGCGAGCCGGTTGACGGTGCCGTCGGCTTTTGTGAGCCGGTCGTCAAGCATCATGGCGAGTGTGCGGCGCACGGTCGAAGATGGGACGGTGCTGAATCGTGCAACGGCCTGATCCAGTCTCCATGTCGGGTACTTCGCCGGTGCGTCGGTGAATTCGTCGGCGCGGAAGTCGCCCGCCTGTTTTGGCGGAAGTTCGGGGGCGTTGGGATCGGGCGGTGACGGCGGTTTCTTGGGAATGCCGCGCATGTCGCTCGGCGTAAGCCGCTGCAGCGCATCTTCTGCTGGCATCGCGCGAAGCTCTGCGGCGTATTCGGGATCGAGACGGTCGAGCCCTTCGTCGGCAATCAGGCGGTCAATCACACGAGCCTGATCCGCTTCTTCAAGTGCCGACTTGAAGTACGCTCGACCGTTGGCTGAGAGTACGTTTTCGCGGAGATATTTGAGCTGATCTCCACTGAGACTACGAGCCGATGCCGCGCCAATCGCGTGTTCAACGGTTTCATCAAATTCGATGGATTTGCGAGCCCGAGCCGCGGCACCGAAGAGAGCGCCGCCGCCGAATGATCCGAGCGCGGCCCAGAGTACATCGGTGCTGTCGCGGGTCGGGTTGAGTTCAACTTGCGCCGCGGTGATTGGTACATCGGCTGCTGCTGAGACAAGTCCGCCCTGGAGGATGCGTCCAAGTCGCGTGACGCGAGTGGTTGCTGCGAGCCCGCCGCTGATGGCCGATGCCGCAAGGAATACAGGGTCAACGATGTTGGCGAGAATTCGTGCGCCGGTGCCGGACCATCCTGATTCGGCAAGTTGCTGTTCACGCTCATAGAGCGAGAGCATCTGGGCTCTGATCTCGCGGGCCTCTTCCATGCTTCCGGCTGCTGCCATGGAGTCCCAATATTCGGGCGGGAGTCCGTCAACAAGTTCCTTGGCCTGCTCGTCGTTCAACTGGAAGTCGGGATCGTATTCGTAGCCTGAGCTGCCAATAAAACGGAGCGCGTCGGACGCCACCCAATCCTGCTGAATGGACGACTTGACCGCGCTAAAGAATCCAAGCTTCTTCGATTCGATGGCGCTGATTTCGTCGTCGGTGAGTGCTCTTGGCGGGGTGAGTACACCGCTTGGTGTTGGCATTTACAGTGCTCCTCGACGATTCAGCAATCGCAATTCCGCGGTCTCGTTCAACTGTCTGAGTCTCTTTTCTTCTTCGCTGAGCTTGAGCCCTCGAAGGTTCTGAAGCTGCTTGTACGGCTCGCCGATTCTGCGGTATTCCATCTCTTGCAGTTTGCCGATGAAGCGGTCGGCTTCTTCTGGCGTGTACCGCTTGATCGGAGCGTCCGGCGCAAACGCAAGTACTCGTTCCAGCGTGAGCAGTTCTTCCAGATCCCAGACCGCGCCTGGCCTGGTGCGGTAGTCGTCAACCGGCGTGGGCGCTGGCCCATCGGTCTCGTGCATCACAAACAGGCCGGTGCCGCCGATTGGAAGCAGTGCAAGTGTTGACGGATTGAGATTCGTCAAGTCGGGGTTTGAAGTGAGATACGATTTTGAGAGTCTGGAAGAGAGTTCGGGTAGATTCTGCGGGATGTTGGCGGTGGTGTCCGGGTTGATCGGAAGCATGACCGGGCCAATTTTTATCATCCGCGATTCGACCATCTTTGATGCTGAACGAAGCGCCTTCGGAACGTCGCCGCCGTTTGTCGCCGCAAGAAGCTGGGCGGTGCGCCTGACCCTTGACTGTACTTCGCTGGCGTTGGCAACGCTCTTGGTCCACGGTGCCGCTTTGCGTACTTCGTCGATGTCGATGCGGGGAATTTTGCCGGACTGCTGCGCGGACAGGGCTCGAAGGATGGCTTTTTCCGGCTCGCCGGTGTCGATGTAATCCTCGGCTGCCATTGCCATGTCGTAGACCATCCGCGACTGTTCATTCATATGCGAAGCGCGAAGCGGTTCGGGCAACTGCTTATAGAGGTTGTATCCGGCGATGGTGGATACCGGAATCTTGACCGGCGCTCCGCTGTTGTCGTTGGAAACGAATGCGAAGATGCCGACGTTTGCGCCGGTTTCAAGCGCGTTCTTCCATTCTGGAAGCGTGGCGTTGTTGAGCGCCAGAAACTCGGCGGTTCGACTGATGGCTTCTTCGGGCGTCTGGCTGATGCCGCGAATTTGTTCGACTGCTTTTGTGATTACTTCGTCTCTGATTTCTTCGCGCTTGACCGCGTATTTGTTGCCGTCTGAAAGCGTAACTTCAACGTTGGCGATGGCATTGAGTCCCGCTGGTCCGTGCCGCGCGTTGAGCATGTTGACCGCGCTCTGGTTGATGGCTTCGGTCCTGATCTGCTCTTTCTCTGATTTGATAATCTGCGATCGGACGCCCGCGAATTCCTGCTGCTCTTCACGGTCGATCATGCTGCGGAGCCGGAATGCTTCTTCGTCGCCGACGCTGCTTCTCTGCTCGTCGATCTTGCGACGGATTTCGTCGTAGCTGATATTTTTACCGCTGGCTCGCTCGTACAGAAGTCCTGCAACCTGATCCTGTGCCGCCTGCGCCGTGGCCCTTCGATTCTGGTTGACTCTTTCTTCCAGTGTGATGGCGAGCTTGGCTTCCTGAATTGGGTCCGCGCCACCTAGATACTGTGATGCGGCCTCGAATGCCTGCCGATTACCCTGGAGTGCCGCTCCTTGCATGGCCGAGAGTCCGACCCGGAGCGATGCTTCCTGTTCGGGAATGCCGAGTTGCTGGAGGGCGATTGCGGCTTTGGCGAATTCGGATGAATCGGCTGAGCCAATGGCCGGAAGGATGGCCTGCTCTGCCAGCGTTTCAATGGAATCCTGCTTGAGCTTGCTCTGCCAATCAACCATGGCGCGAACAAGCGACGGTGTTCCGGCTTCGCGGTATTCGCGGCGGAACGCATCGGTCTGTCCTTCGGTGCGAGCATCCAGATAAGCATGGAAGAATTCGGGGATTTCCTGCCCATCCGGAATGATGATTTTTCCGTCCTGGATGTCCTGGAGAATGAGCGGAAGATGTTCGCTGATGTCCTGCCGTGCAACGCCACGGTCATACTGCTCGGCTCGTCTCGCTTCTGCCTCTTCCATTTCGCGCTGGCGGGCAATGGCGGCTTCGCGCTGGATACCTGCATTGATGCCGACATGTACTGCGTTTGCGGCCAGCCCGAGCGCCTGCAATGCCTGATTGATTGTCTCTGCATCCTTGCTGTACGGCGGGGCAAAGACTGTGCCCGGCGCGTTGAGTGATTCGGTGATGCCGACTCGTGGAGCGCCGCTGTTGAGATTGCGCCGGAAGTCTGATGGCGGACGCGACTGCTCGAATTGGCTCATGTGTTACACCGTGGGCGGAAGGATGCGGTTTGGGTCAATGGGGGCTGGGACGTTGTTTGCCTGATTCAGTGCGTTGTATGTGTCGGCGGCTCCGGCGATTGAAAGCCCGGTACTGAACCCGGAGAGCCCGCCAGAGAGGGCGTTGAGAAGCGAATTCTGTACTCGTGATTCGAGTCCGATCATGTCTGCGTTCAATCCGCTGCGAACCCGAGCATCGTTGTTGAGGAAGCTTTCTTCGATGATGGAGCGATTGATCCCCTCGTCGTACTCGCTCTGGTTGAGAAGAGCTTGAGCACTGCCGCCCATGCCGACTCCGGCTTCGCCGAGAGCGACTCGAAGACGCCCGCGGACCTGCTGGGCTCTGATCTGGTTTCGGCGGAGTTCCAGGCTTGCCTGTCGAGAAAGTTGCTCCTGCTGAACAGAGGCGCTTTCTCGTGCTTGGCGCATCGATCTCGCGGTGGCTTTGTTCTGTGCCTGGGCCTGCGAGAAGTTGAGGGCAGCCCCTCCTATGGCGAGTGCGATGCCAAGTTCCGGTCCCATTTATTCATCCGCTCCTGGTGGAGTAATCGAGGTCATATTGAATGCCATTGACCGTAAACGGTCTTGGCGATGTGCTGTCAATGAAGTGTTCGATGGTTCTGGTGTTTCCATTGAGCCATGCTTCAAGCTCTCCGTCTGATCGAAGACCCAGGGCGGCCTCGAACGTCTTGGTTCGGGCCGCTCTGGATGTCTGCGTACTCTTGATGTTGAACGAGCCGCTGCGAGTATAAAACGCCGTGAGCTTGCGGATGGTGATGTACGCATCCGCTTCGGCTCTTCCGTTCTGGTCTCGAACGTATGGACGCGAGAACACGACGGATGCGGTGTATCTGCGGCCAAGCGCCGCGACTCCAGCCGAGTAGTTGCCCGATGCGGTGACGGTGTTGGAGACAACCGACGCTGGCGTCAGAATGGTTCCGGCTGATGATCCGAATGCAGGCCCAAGAACAATGGCATCGATGCCGGGGTCGGTGTATGGCAGCGTCCACGTTGTGGTGCCGCCTGAATGCACACCTGTTAGGTGGATTCGTCGGTCAAGTCTGACTGGGTACGGCCACGTTGTCATGGATAGGGAGTCCGAGCGATGCGATGAGGTACTGGTCTGAGACTTTGCGGCGTGACTGAATCAGGAATCTGAATTCAGCAATTTCACGCTCGTGTTTGCGGAGCATTTCCTTGAGCTGCGTTCGGTTGCGGCCCGCGGCAAGCATCATGGGCTCGCGGAGTTCGGCTTCATAGAAGCCGTCCTCGAAGATGCATGAAGCGATGACATGCTTGTTGAATGGCACTTCGATACAGGTTTCAGCGGTGCCGACCGCTGGCGTTCTGTTTGGGATTCGATCGTATCGGTGTGTCGCAACAAGGTTGTTGATGATGCGGCAGTCGAATCCGAGAAGACGGGCTCTGAGCGATAACCATTCTTCGTCCATGCCGAATCCTCGGAAGCATGGACCCCACCCACCGATGGCATCCAGCGTTTTCTTTGGAACGGCATAGCACGCGCCCATGATGCAGGGAATGATTGGGCACGGATCGTCGATCCTGGTCTCGCGCCACGATGCCTTGATGAATCCGGCGTTGTCGGAGACGAATCTGCATCCGTGTCCGAGAAAGACCTGCGGGTCTTCAAAGCCGGTGGATGCGGTTGAGAGGATGGCATCCGGGTACTCGTGGTGCCACTGAATGATCTGGCTGAGCCAGTCAGCCGGGAATTGCATGTGGGCGTCGATGAAGATGTAGAGGTCTGCATCAGCAAGATTGTGGGCAGTGGTCCGGCCCGCGGCTACTCCGCACCGTTGCGGCATTCTGAATTGATGCAGCGCCGGACTGCTGCCGCCGAATGCTCTGCGTACTCGATGCTCGATCGGTTCGACGGATGAATCGTCGATGAATACAAATTCATCCGGGAGAGTGTCAGCCGCGAGAATGCTGTCGATGGTTCTTTCAAGGTCAACGCCTTCGTTCAAGACGGTGCAGCACAGCGCAATCTTTGGCTTTGGAGGCATGGATTCCCGTTCAATCTGTCTGAGCATCCCGTAGTATCGCTGGAGTCCAGACGACCCGACTTTTCGTGCAAATCGAGCGTAGGCGCATGGGTTTCGCCGCGACCATTCAATTACATGCTTTGGCCGGTTGTCGATGTCTGGGACGCGGGCCGTGATTCGATCTGGAATGTACTCGACCCTGAATCCGCCGTTCGGAAGATGCTTGACCGTGGCTTCGCCTGGTCCGTGCTTTTTCTTCAGTTTTTCGATGGTTTCTTCGATGGTCAGGGGCATGGGAGCCTGTTGGTAACGGTGACGGTGATATCAACGTCGATCGTGACGCTCGTGGTGTTGCCGCACAGATTTCCGGGCGTGGTTTCGGTGGCGACAAGTGAAGCAGTCTGGCATCCGGTTCCATTGGCTTCCATGCCGAGTACCCAAATGGTCCATGTTCCATCTCCGCGCATGACTGCATCGACGCCGTAATCCCATGTGATGGGGTCAAGTGTGCTGACGCCGCATCCGGGCGGAAGCTCGAATGAGCCGAAAATGTCGGACGATGAAACGCTCTTGTCGTTGCAGTTCTCGAAGCTCGAAGATGCCGAGTAGTTGATGTTGACGACTTCGATAATCTCGGTGAGTACGCCGCTGCAACAAGCCTGAAACGTGTAGGTGATGGTGCCGGTGACGGTGATGCTGCCTGAGCCGCGAGTGAAACACTCTTCGGTGGAGCAGCAAGCCGGAGGCGGGGGTGTGGTTGTGGGCGGGGCCGTGAACGATGGCGGCGGCGTTGTTGGCGCGGCGGTCGTTGTCGGTCCTGCGGTGGTCGTGGTCGTGGTTGTCGTGGTTGTGCCGGAGTTTGGGCATGGGCAAACATAGTGCTCATCCTCTTCTGAATCTTCCGGCCCCATCATGAGCCGTTCGATAACGTACTGGCTGTTGCTTTCAACGAGGATGAAGGCGCTGTCTCCGAGCATGGCGACATCGCACACCCGATAGTTGCTGTTGAATTGATACTTCGTCCAGCTTGACTGTTCTTTGCGCCCGCCGATCCAGTAGAAGCGGTAGACGTACATCTCGCAGCAATCGACCGGAAGAACGCCGACTATGTTGTGATTTGAGTTGGCGATGATGGATCGCACGGTGTTCGGAAGGAATCGCGGAACATGAGCCGAGACGTTTCCGGCGACGTTTGCGATTCGGATATCGTCGTAGTAATACTCACGAAGCTGGTTGTACCCCCACTCGTTCCCCACGAAGTAGACCGATGAACCAACTGGCTGCGGCCTCACTGGCGCAGACTGGTAGTCAGTGGATGGAGTGATGGCAGCCGTTGATGGTGTCAGTGCCTCGGGGGATGAGAGCTCGAACTGTCGTCCAGCCTTCGTGAAAATGAGCAATGTCTTTCGGAACGGAACAACAAAGTCGATCAGGGTGACTTGTTCCGAAGACAGAGAAACGTCGATCGGGTCAGAGTCAACGATTTCGGTTGCGTCATCCAGGAAGAAATTGAAGAAGTCGCCCGCCTGTGAAGCGACAAGGTGTTCGCCGCCTGCGAACCAGAGTCGGTTACGGAAGAAGAATACGTCGCTGATGGGCAGGCCGTTTTGCCAGAGCGAAGGGATCGGGTTCGTGTCGTTGTCGCCGCTGGTCCTTGGTTTCCAGTCGATCTGGTCAATCGAGAAGGTTGGCGGGCTGACACCGGTTCGCGTCATGCGTACGGGCATCTTGTCGGCGTCGATGCTGCCGACCTGAACGCCGTCTTCTGACCACGAGAGCCATCGATCGGCCAGGGGCACGGTTGATGTCGGCGGTGTTCCGGTGCCGACCTGCGAGTTGTCCGGCTGGAATGGCCTCGTGGTGGCTCTGATGTCGTATCCAGAAGATGGCGCTTCAAGATCGATGAAGCCAAGGTCCGCGCCGCGATATTGCGAAACGATCTGGAAGAAGCCGATGCCTCCGACAACATTGGGCGGCTGCCAGTTGACCAGCATCATCGTTGCGCCGTCGGCTTGCAGCGCGTTCTGGAATCGGAGCGCAACGTCGTACATATCGGCTGCCGCGGTAGTGTTGAAGTTGACGCTGACTTCAAACTCGCGGCTGATGCCGCCTGTGTCGATTCCGGTTCGATTTGATGCGGTCATGCCGCCAATGACGATGGTGTCATCGCTGGTTTTGCTGACGACTTGATAATACCCGGCTGTTACCGAAGGGCTGCCGCCTGAGAGCCTGATGTAATCGTCGGCGTGATGTGTGTACCCTGCGAACGCACCGACCTTAGTGAGCGTTGTGCCCGCGTGCGTATAGGTGTATCCGGTGATGTTTACTGACGCTGGATACCACTTCCGTTCCTTGAGCTTGAAGCCCATCGGATTCTTGTTGGCATCATCCCAGAAGTTTCCGGGCGCTCCCCAGCCCGCCGCCGTGATGTTCTGTGCTCGCCAGATTCCGAACGTGTTCGGGTCAACGTCGTACTGATAGAGTCCCGCTGGTTGGCTTCCTGCGGTCGTGGCTCGCCAGAATGACTGGTATGCCGGGTTGTACGATGAAAGAACCTCGAAGTTTTTGTACTCGCCGGAAACAGTGATCTCTTCGATACTCGTTGTGCCTGATACTTCAACCGTGGTGTTCACGATGATGGAGTAGTCGGCCACAGTAACAATGCGAATTTGATCGGCGGTCGGCGAGTTGAGTGCGAGATACGCCGCTGCAGCGCTGCTGATGGTGACGGCTGCTTCAACGCCTGCATCTGTGAATACCCGATAATCGCCTTCGCCATACAGAACCAGATACTTTTCTGACCCGTCGCGGTTGATGGCGTGAAGCCTGTAGTTTCCGGCTGCGTCTGGTGCAGGGTCCGGCTTGGCGATGAACCATGTGCCCGGCCTTTTGGACACTCCATCGACCACCGAGAAATCTACATTGACCGATTCCTCAACTTGATTATCGAATCGGAGATGCGTCGGCTGCTGGCTGATGCCGCCGTGAAGCGATGGAATCTTGATCCTGTTTTCTTGTCCCATTATCTGTAGGGCTCGTATCCGTATCGGTTGCCCTTGATGGATCTGGCTTCTGGAGTGTTGAGCATATTCGTCTGGCGAAGCTCGTTATCTTCGCGCATGGCGCGGAGCTTTGCTTTAGCAAGGTTGCGTTCCAAAAGCTGCTCATCGATAACGCCGCGCTTTTTGAATCGCTGGAATCGAGCCGATGCAACGGCGACGATGTATTGCGCCAGGTTGCGGCTGATGTATGTGAAATCAACCAGGCTGATGACGGTCAGTTTGACGGTCGATGTCCACTGGTTGTTGGCGTTTTCCTTGCTGTCCCAGAGATACCCGTTGCGAATCGAGATTCGTTTTGCAAGCTCTGGGTTGTATTCGCTGGGAATGATCCGAAGGATTGAGCTGGAAATTGCAATCTGCCCTGCGGTCGGTGTGAATTCCTTGTCGAATTCGGTGTTCGCAATCCAGCCGTCCGATTGAATGTCTTTGTTCTCGTCGTCAAGGATCGATTCGGCCTGGCCTGCTTCGGTTGCCTGTCCTGTTTCGAGCGCCGAGACTGCGGACTCGCCGATGGATTCAAGCATTCGATTGACTGCTTCAAGTTTTGTCATCTGAGGACTCTTCGATTTCTGATGCGTTCGTCGTCGCTGTTCAGAATCGCATCAATTTCTCGGCCAGCCAGATCAATGTAGGCCGCTGCGCTGGCAAGGTGCGATGGACCCTCACCGACGGTGCTTTCGTAGTAGCCAAGTGCGTTCATTTGGTCATAGGTCAGTATGGCGCTGAAGTCCACTGAGCAACAATTCGGCCAATCGGCTGCAAACTGCAACGCGGCATCTCTGAATTGCCGCATGGTTGTTTCAGCGGCAGCGTGCATGGTGTGCGTCGGCGTAATAAGGAAGTACAACATATTCGGGTCGTACCCGCAATCGTTGACCCAGATATCAAGCAGGGCATCGCGCATAGCCGTGAGATTGCTGTAGTAGCCAGCGCCGGTGTTGTTGTTGTTTCCGTCGCCGTTGATGTCGGTGCCTGTTTCGGTGCGGTCATTTGTGGCCGAGCAAATGCGCACAATGACGGGATAGCCACCGGATACAAGGGCATTTGACGGCTGGTGGTAGTGCCTGAAATACGCTTTGAGCTGGTCGCCGCCGGGAAGAGGCGCGATGGCCCGGGCCATGTCATAGAGAGAACCGCCGCCTTGTGCGATGAGCGTTCCGAC
>Ga0172372_10007551_pt1 | contig 14574 bp, 13 predicted proteins | sample LakKiv5m_2_FD_114544 | JGI IMG/M metagenome (GOLD analysis project Ga0172372, IMG submission 114544) | Freshwater microbial communities from Kabuno Bay, South-Kivu, Congo - kab_092012_9.5m | ecosystem: Environmental > Aquatic > Freshwater > Lake | place: Democratic Republic of the Congo...
CCGTGTACGTGATACCAGGGGAAGTATTATTTATGGTTGTACCGACGATAGAAATGCCACTGCCTGCACTATATGTAACTCCAGGGGATATATTCGTAATTACATTGCCAGCTATTGAAATGCCGCTGCCTGCACTATACGTTACTCCAGGTGATAAGTTTGTTATGGTAATAGCTCCTGTAGCACTACTAATACCGATGCCAGAACCTGCTAACAATGACGTTACACCTGTATTTTGTATTTCCACCGCAGAAGGCGTACTCGCAATACTGAGACCGGGTCCAGAAGTACTAATTCCGTAAATTTGAAGATTTGGTCCTATACCATTGACAATTAAAGAGGTTCCTGAACCTACCTGTGTAAGATCAGAATAACCGCTTCCGCTTCCGCTACTTTGTACCCATGCAGATCCAGACGAAATGTAAATATTGTTTTGAAGACGCGCAAACAATATCACACCTGCGGTCTGTAAAGGATAACCTATTATACTTGGAATTACGGGTATAGACAAAGAAGTACTTACAGATGCGCTGTTTATATTGTTTAAATCACGTTTTATGCCTGTAGAAGGCAGTATTTGTAAAAATGAACTCATTGATATTTTTTAATACTAATCAACATAATTTAACTTTACAACGATAGACTTGAGGTATTTCATCATAACTATGATGAAATAAAGTGTTGACTTTTACTTATTTTAAAAAATGAGAAAATCTGAGTTACTAATCTCCATGAAATATGCGGAAACTGAATGGAATACGACAAAAACGAATTCTTAAGGACTATCGTGTTGTGTACTTCTGTTAACGGAATTAACGACTCATTCTTCGCTTTAGGATTTGCGTTACACAGGCTCGCTACCAAAAGTAAAGATGTGGTCGAATGGTTCTTAAATCAGATACCGGAAGACCAGATTCGTACTGCAATAGATAGTACAAATCCTGAAAAAGAGACCGCATTGTGTATTGCATGCAATAGCGGCAATTGGTACTATGCGAAAAGGTTAATTGAATATGGTGCGAATATCAATCACAGATACGTCGCGAAAGAAGATCTTTGTACTCCTCTTGGCAATGCCCTTAAATTTCTGACTAGGTGTCATTGCCCGGAACTTGGGTTGTACAACACTAATTCTCCAGAAGATAATATTATCTTGTTTATGTTAAGGCATAAGGCAGATTGGAATGCAGAACTATCTTCCATTTCCAAATTACACACACCTTTCTGGATAGCCGTCGATACGAACTCATACTTTATTGTTAAGATGATGCTTGACTTTGGATGTGAAATCGGTAAATTAAGAGCGGATTACACATATCCATATAACAATATCATCATAACCTCGTTATACAGATCGTCAAATAACGACATTACGAAGTTGTTGATCTCACGTACTAACTATGAAGATAGGAAAAAGATATTTACCTTTCATATGTTACTATCCGTACTGCGACTTCGTGATATAGACAAAATTAGGATTACATTGGCATTTTTCTTGGAATTCGGTTATAATTTAACTCGGCAAGAATGTTTTGTCATAGGTCAGCAACTTTCAAATTTTGGTTATGAAGATATGTGTATAGTTCGTCTTTTCCTATTGCTATTCCCCAATTTGGATAGACATGAAATCTCTTCAATGCGTAATGGTATTTTTCGTGCCGAGGAGGATGAGGGTGTCACAGATCTCATCGGTAACTTCGAACTGTCGTTATTCGATCTTCTACACACGTATCTAAGTTTCCAAGACATTAGAGAAGAAATTCTATCGACTTCAGAAGGGTTCCTAAACACCCGTTGAGTGAGGTTAGGGTTAGCTCATTGTGCTGTTAGATAAGAATGTTAGGGTTTATAGTGGGTTTGGATTGGATCACTTAAGATTTGGGGTTAGGGTACATGGTGCTCATATTGGCTCACTGATCAGCATCTGGTGTTTAGGAAGTCTGGAAATTCTATCGACTTCAGAAGGTAATACTGAAAAACTTAGAAAAATGCAAGAATATCCCTATTGAACTCTATAACTTCATGGAACTATTTATATCACCTTCAAAATTCTACCTCTTATTCTTTCACGATCACAAAAGCGCACTTAGGCTTCTGAAACGCGGTGTCAACGACGTCACGAACGGTAATGTCACATCATATAAATTCCCTACTACCAAAAAAGATGTCTTGAATACTCCTGTTCATGTTGGTGAACTACTTGATTTCTTATGGCCATCTCAAATGCGACTGCTTGATATCGTATGTACTAATGGTGATACGTATTCCCTAAGAAAACTCTTGAATTTGGGTAGCGACCCTAATTTTGGCAACGGTAACCCCAACCACTTTGTTATCATGCACAACGACAAACTTTCACCATTTGGATGTAATATTCTCGCACCAACGATACTTTACGCTATCATCAACCACCAAGTCGAATGTGTTAAGATTCTGTTAGAAGAAGGCGCGCTGATTTACAATGCACCCAAAGAAAAGCATGACAAAAAAACTCTAAAGAAAGAGTGTATGGTATGTCCCATTCTACATGTCGCAAAAGAGGGAAATCCATGGGTGATGTCCGTTATCGTAGACCATATCAAAAAACATCCTGACGTCTTAACTCCGAGTAAGCATTTACGTAGGGTTTTAATGGAGGCTGTAAAGAGGATGTTAAAGATTATGAAAAATGAATCTCATAACTTGGAAAAGATCGATGACTATGTGGTATGTCTTCAACTCTTTGTAGAGTGCATTACATTTCAAGACAGATTCGGTCTTTCTTATAAATTGTGTCGTGGTTATATATTGGCTCGTGCGCGCGATATTAGAGTTCTCAAGATCCTCATAGAAAATTCTGGTAGACCTAGATCTTGGTTTAGTAGAAATTGCGAATTCCATCACATACGCTACAAGTCTACTTGCTGTGTCGCACACGATTTCATAGCGAGAGGGGTAGATGTGTCATGTATAAAGTACCTACTGTCAAAAGGGATTAAACTTGATTGTGATTACACTACGGATCATTGTATGGCTAATTTGATGCGAAATTGTATCAGCGATAGTAAGTCACATTCTTTTCACGGGTCAAACGAAGCTGACTTTAAGAATGCGATGAAGTGTCTACATCTTCTTAACAAAAACATGCATTGCGTTCACTACAGTCACTTCAGCCAACATATGTCCAGATCTATTATCGACTATTTTTTCAGAGAAAAGTTTGTCTATTCCCGCATCAAAGAGTTCCTTATCGCTCTCTTCATATACAGACTCGCTCCTGTCCCTTACATAAAGAAGAATGCAACAGAAATTATCGTATATTGGGATCCTGCACCCCCTTTTGCATATGGACCACCAAGCGTCGATGACGGCTTAGATCTGTTTATTTCGATTGTAAGATCCTATTACGATATGACTCTATTCGATAAACTCTTTTACATCTTACAAAACTCATAAATTTAGAAAGTTTCGTCATTTGGCATAATCTCTTGTAAGGCTCGTAATTCTTCTATAACTTTGTAATGCTCTCGCTTTTGGAACCTTTGCGTCGATATGATGTCGACAATTTTGCTGATTTACTGTTTTACAAAATGACTTTGAACAAGGATTTTTCACAAGACCTAAAAACGTTCGTAGTGAAAGAAGATGTAATTAATCGTATTGTTCTTCTACACCAAAATTCCTACGACATACTTTTTACGCTGTTCAAGTTTATTCCCGATCAAGACTTGGTGTCGTTAATAGACGATGAAGATTCCTCTAAAATTACCCCACTAGAATCGGCTTGTAGTGTAGGAAATTGGTCATGTGCTGCTTTACTAATTGAAAAAGGTGCTAACGTAAACCATATCCATATTGGAAATCAGGAAACGTTCTGTCCTCTTGGAAATGTGTTGAGTCTCATGAGCGTATTAGACCCATACTACGTCGAAGATTACGAACACAACAAATACAATATTGTTAGGGTGTTACTTGAAAGAGGTGCAGATCCAAACGTCAAAATCGGTAAAAATGTTGGTCCTAGACATTTGGCGTTATTGTGGGTTGCTGTAAAAACAAGGAGTAAGTGGATCGTTAATATGCTATTGGATCATGGAGCGCTTGTGGGTGTTCACAGAACCCGTTACGGCGGTGAAATGATGTGGAATATCCTTGACTACTCGCTCTCCAAAGGGTATGACAATCACATCGAAAGAATACTGATCGAGCGTTGCAACATCAAAGAACGTAAGATATTAATCGACGTTATAACGTTGATAAACGCCATCAAAACAACATCTGAAAAAAAGGTAGAGATCATTCTTGCCTACTTCATAGAGTGTTACAAGGATTTGGATAGAGAGAGTTGCGGCTACATTATGTCCAAGATAATACAATACGGATGCCGAGATAACAGGTTCATATACGAATTCTTGATTCTATTCCCTAATGCAAAGAACTGTATCGTGAAAAAGAAATTCGAAAAAGAGTATAGCTTAGTAGAGTTCGCTAAAGAATTTCCATATAACTCTAAAATAATTGACATCATACAGAATTTTGACTACACTCTATTTGATCTCATAAATCTTCATCTTTACTACCGCGAACTTACGAACCAAAATTAGCTACACGTATCAACATTTTATCGAAATAAAATACGGATAATCCACTTCGATTTTACAAATATATCGAAATAATGAAGAAACATATTTAAAGACCTAACATATTATGAAGTATAACGATACTTTGAAATAAAAAGAACTGGCAGCTTCTATCTACATTCAACCTAAAACAGCCGTTGCACAATATGGTATATCAAGGACTACCCTTGCCAACTGGGCGAAGGAGGGTAAAATCAGATCTATCCGTAGCGGTGACGGTCCTACCTCCGGACACCGATATCACGAACAAGATCTTAGAAAATTGCTCGGAATCAAAGACAATTCAGAAGGAGCAGGGAAACGTCTTACAATCCTCTACGCAAGGGTCTCTTCTCAAAAACAAAAAGAAGCGGGTGATCTCGAAAGACAAATTACCGTCCTCAAAAAACACTGTCCGGATCACGACAAACTCATCGTCGACATCGCATCGGGCCTCAACTTCAAACGCAAGGGCCTTCTCTCAATTTTGGACCTCGTCGAAGAAGGCAATGTCGGAACAGTTGTGGTCACCTATCGTGACAGGCTCGCTCGTTTCGGAACGGACCTCATTGAACGTATCTTCAGAAAACATGGCACAACACTCCACCTGGTTTCGCACGATGAAGATTCACACCCCAAAGACGAGCGAGAAGAACTTGCCGACGATCTCCTCGCAGTTTGTAACTACTTTGTGGCCAAAAACAATGGCAAACGAGCATCTGACTTGCATAGAAATAGACAGTCGGGAAAGGTTGGTACCTCAAAAGCAACCCAAGAACAAGACGTCGATTGCGAAGACGGGACCAAGTCTCCCAGTTAAGACTACAAAGATAAAGCTACGCGTTAAAACTGAAACAGATCGCATTATTTTAAACAAAACTTTTGGTGCTGTGAGATTCGTATACAATAAATGTGTTGAACATGCAAATAACAGTTCGGGTAAGATTTCTAAGAAGATATTGCGTAGTAGTGTGATGAAAGATGATTCCAAAACTATCCAAGAGAATGCATGGTTGAAAGAAGTAGGGTACGACGTACGGGATGATGCGATAAAAGATTTTACAACAGCTATAAAAGGAAATCATACGAAATTGCGTGAAAAAACTATAGAGAAGTTCAACATGAAATTTAGATCTAAAAAACGTATGAAATCTGAAACATTCTATCTAAGAAAGAGATGGATTGTACAGACTAAAAACGCAATTTTATTACGGTTGCCCAATACGAAACCCATTGTATTATGGTCGGGAAAGCGTTCTTGGCATAACCCCATTATGATGGACTGTAAGTTTCAAAGAACAAATACAGGAAACTATTATCTTTGCATTCCTCATGAATGTGGGGTCGATAACCAAGACCCTCCAAAAAACTTGAGAGTATGCTCCTTAGATCCTGGTGTTCGAACCTTTCAGACTATATACGATGCCACAAATTGTTGTGCTTACCAAGTCGCTCCAAGCGATATCAACAAAATCATGAGATTATGTACAGTGTTAGATAAACTAGCATCACATATAAGTTTATCAAAGAAATCGAAAATGCGATATAGGATGAGAAGGGTTGCAAGGAAATTGCGCTTACGCATCCAAAATCTTGTGAACGAAGTACATAAACAACTATCCAAATTTCTCGCGTCAAATTTTGATCTTGTCATCATACCAAAATTTGAGACAAGCGGAATGATAAAAAGATGCGATCGCAAAATAGGATCGAAATCCGTCAGACAGATGGTTTGTTGGTCTCATTATCGATTTCGAGAACGTCTATTAAACAAGTGCCGAGAGACACGAACAAAAGTTGCAATAGTAGATGAATCTTGGACAAGTAAGACATGCAGCTGTTGTGGTAATATCGACTATGCGCTTGGCGGTAATAAGCTATACAAGTGTAAAGTTTGTGGTATCGTCATGGACCGGGATATAAATGGAGCCAAAAATATACTCTTAAAAAATTATGAAGCGTTAGCCTTACAAGCTAACTTCGGGGCCTACACCTGTCAGAATTGGAGACAAACTGACATACAGAAGTCGTTATAGACTTTTGCCGGATTTGAAGTATTTTGAAACTTTGAATTTCGGAGTAGGCGCGAACTTCGGGAATTATAATAAATTAAAACAGTTTATTTCATTTGTAAAGTAAATCAAAAAGAGTACGTGCATTCACGTACTCTTTATGCACTGACCATAAAAACTCGTATGTGAGACAGAACGCGCAACATCCGCTCGATACGCCCTTTAAACAACGAATATTTTGGCAATGTTTAAAACAGGATGTATAATAATTTTCAGGGCTTACGCCATCTAAATCCGGGGCGTCAAATGATGAAAGCGTAAATCCTCTTTCAAAACACTTTAGCAATAAATCTTTCACCCTAGCCAAACGTTTATCGCCGAAAGTAGATGACGCTCCAGATCGTGTAATACGATAGTAGTCACTCGAGGCTTCCATAGCGAGATTGTATACGAAACTAAATTTTGTGATATGAAGACCTATAGTTTCGTATAACTCAAAGCGTTTGAGTATCAGACGCTTCGCATGAATAATGTGTGTACGTGTCCAAACAGAATCACCCATAATATCTTTGACGATAAAGCGTTGAAGATCAGGACGATTGATATCGTTAGAAACTATCTTTGGAAATTCTTGGTGAAGTACAATCAGACACGAAATTAACAGTAAATTGTAACTTACAGGTTGTGAACTAAAAGTGCTGACCCCTGAAGATAATAAGTTGAATACAATGTCTTTTTCAGAAAAAGGATAGATTCCCAAACTTAAATTACGTAAGTATCGTATAACTCCAAATTCTTCAGGGAAAAGCTCATCATGTTCCTTGATATACCTTTGAATATTTAGCACATACTCCATTCGAGTTCCAGTTAAGAAGATCCTCGAAGTACTGATATGATCTAATGTAATTTTTTATTAGAGTTCAAGGCGACGCATGAGTAAGGAGAAAAGCGTCTTACCCTTCTTTACATTAAGTTTGTTTTGCTTTACGCTTTCGAGGTAAGTTGCAATACTTCTAAATTCCGGAGCTTGATCACACCTCTTACCTCGGAATACAAAATTTGTAATTGTAGTATTTGTTAAGAAGATCTGGTTTGTTGCGTTGACGGTTTCTTCTAAATCAATTGGTCCTCTCGTTCTAAAGATTCTAAAGTCGATGCAAACGGATTTGATAGTATTATTATAGCGTAACGCATTGCACAACCTCAGGTAGTAAACCAAATCCGACATGTCGGTTATAATACTTAACTTTCTTAGAATACAACCCCTTTCGATGGTTTCGATAATAGCATCCAGAATAATAGGATTACATCTTAAATGGCCTTGGTTAACGGGTGCATAGCTGTTCAACTTCAAAACTTTCAAGCGTCTAAATAAGGAGATCAGTTTCTCCTTTAAATTTAGGCATTGCGTTTTGTCAAGGTTAAAGTCGTGTGCACATAAATTACCATTTCGAAGAGATAGCCTTTTCAAGCGCATTGAACCAAGTATAGAGGGTAAAAATAATATATTTTTCGTGGGTTCACTTCCAGAAACATCAGAAAATCCCCGGATGGTAACACTTCGTAAATTTAGGAAGAGTTTACTAATGTCTTCTTCGTAATATTCATATGTTGTATAGTGTGATACTGTTACGTTAAAACTAGAGAGATTAGAACGCGAAACGTTATTAAACAGGTCCTTACAAATTCCAGGATGTAAATATTCAATTTTGAGATGACGTAACGTACGATTAGAACTTAAGTACCTAAAATCCGTATCGCAAAATTGACCCAAGGTTAAAGATTTGAGCGTCTTGTTGTACACCAACATCACGTCGAATAGTCTATAAGACGTAATGAAGTCATTTTGACTAATATCGAGTGCTACAATAGGGATCTTACGTTGAACACTTATAAAAGGTTCAAGTGGCACTTTGCTTTTCCCAAAATGGAAATCAAGTAACCTATCTTTGAATTTCGTATACGTCATAAGGGTTTGTTTACATATCAAACGAAGCGCTATGAGATCTACGGTTGTCTGAACTAATCCACATTGACGTAAAATTAAAGATATAGGAGTTTGAATACTATCGATGATCTGAAGAATACCTTTTTTCCCATATCATTGCCAGAGAGATTAAGAACCGATAGGGTATTAACAAAATACGATATTACTCGAGACCCTCTAACGCCAATGCCGCAGCTATAAACGATTATGTCATACGCTTTACGGTATAAGTGGTAGTGGGAAGCAATAACAAGTTTCATGATAGTTCCATACTTTTCTTGATACGCTTTTATCTTCTGTAATAAGACTTTGATATAGATAGGAGAATTATATTCTTCGTTGCGTAACACCAACTTAAAAGACTCGCTTAAAGATAGTGCTTTGTCTATCTCATCAATACTTAAATTCTTCCACATCTTTTCGAATTAGATTATCTTCCAAATTTCAATTTAACTTTTTAGTTTTTTATAATTGGGTCATGACGGATACGAGTGCATGATCTGAAGCATCGGTAATAGGATGAACGGTTACGTCGCAACCGAATACACGTTCTTTGGTAGAGAATACGTGATCGAGTGTAGAAGCGAATCGTACCATGATAGAATCACCCTCTTCAGCTACGATTTCTGAAGGGGGAACAATAGCATCCCTATATTCAATAGGTTTCTTGACGATGTCGTGAGGAAATGCTCTGAACGTGATGATGTTATGATCAACTAGATACTTAGTGAGATGATTGTAACGCTCTGATACGATACGGATGATATCTGGTCCTGCTCCATCAGATATAGTATTCCAGTCACCCATCCACATATCAACATGTCGAGGGTAATTACGTATCCATTCCGCAAGCGAAATACATGCTTCAAAGGAAGATGGACCTGGAGGAGGGAAGTGCACAAACGCTGCGTCTAATTTACGATCTCGTATGATACGTAAACGTTTAACAGCTCCTTTTCCATCTTGAAAGTCTACGAGATCCTCGACGACTGGATGTATTTTCAAAAAGAGAACATCGTTTCCAAAGTAGTGACCTGAAGCGATCTTTGAAGACATCGCCTCTGACATCGAGGAAGAAAAAGAAGAAGCTTTACCCGTCCATTCTCGCGTATTATTAGAAGCAATAACTCTTTCAGGTCGTACGAAAAAAGCTTTACCAAAAGTATCTGGCGTAGCGTTTAGCCATACTACGCCGGCGTATCGCATTCCAGTTTTAGCTTCGATTTCTTCCGCCATAGAAGTGAAAGACCTTGAAGAAGACGGATCATCGCGTAATCTAGAAGGACGATTCGCTTCGAGAATGACGAGTACGTCTAGAGGCGGAGAAACGCTATTAATGTAGTCAATAATGAGGTCTAGACGTTGGTCAACAGGATTGAAAATGTTATCGCGCTGCGCATTTGCCCAATTGAAGCAACCAATGTTAATAGAGAATTTCTCATCAGGATAGGCGTTACGACCTATCATAGGATTCGGATTATCCATTTTGCGAAATATTACAGATATGAAACTTTGGGAATTTTAGGAGTTTTCATGAAAACTCTCAAATATAAGAACACAACTGCACTTTCTTCTGTGGTGTTATGGACTTCATTAGTAAAATTACGTATTCGAATAAGGAACGTATCGAACGTGCACTTCAAAAATATCCTGCGCTCGTTAACATCGTATCAGATGGTCAAACGCCTCTTATCGTTGCGTGTATGTATAATCACTCTATCGTTGAAGTGTTGGTGAAATATGGCGCGGATGTGAATTACGTAGCAACAAATGTAAAACCTTACCTTACACCTCTGTCTTGTCTCATACGACAGTTGCGTACACTACCGATTCATTCCGCGTTAGAAAGTATAAAAGTGTTACTTGATGCGGGTGCGAACGTAAACCAAATGTTGTTTGCTCGAGGTAGGTCGTGTGTAAACTGTTCTCCATTCTTACTTGGTGTACTATCTGGATGTGTACCTCTTGTGGAGATGATGATGAAATACAACCCTCTTATCAATATTGACTATTGCGAAGTGGGAGGAGAATATACTGTGTTAGGAACTGCTGTAGATCAATGCTATCACAGAATAGTAGAGATTTTATTGGAAGGTGGCGCTCAAATAACTACCAATGCCATGGAAATTGCCTGCGATCGGATGAATGTAAAAGCGTTCGATTTAATGGTCGAACACTATTATCGTCGAGGATTAATCAACGACAAGATGGTGTCGTGGTGGATAAAATACTACGCGGATCTACCCACTACACCAGAATCTTTACGGATGACATATCGATTGATTACCCTATTCCCAAATGCAGCAAACGTAATGGTAGAACCCGGATATACAGCCTATGAGTGGTATCTACATTTATCGAGATCAGACGATGAGAAACTCATAAAACTATTTGATCTTCTTTTACTGTCAAATAAAAATTTGAAATAACTTTGTGTAATCTAATGGAATTTCCCAAAATCAAAGATGATTTATGACACTACTTCCGGGAATTACGTTAATAAAAGCGTTAACGTAACGTATCCGAAAGCGAAGATAGTGGAGTATCTGAAAAGTCAAATCCGACGAGGCTATAGTTCTCAAGGACGTATGATATACACTTTAGAGTTGACAGAAGACTATAGTGAAATCGTTACGCCTCACCTATTACTAGATCCTGAAAAGAGAAGATACTTTTTATACTTTATAGAAGATTTTCCTATAAGAACAGCCCTTGCATTAGAGTTTTTGATCAGAGAGAAATGGGGTAAGGATGTTAGTCACGTTAAGATGTTGCACACAAGATGCGTCATCGATGATTATTTTGAAGAATACAACCTGTACGGTAGAGGAGGAAATACTGCTGATGATGTATTAGATTTGATAAGGCAGATCATTACTCTGGGTTATGACGTACGAAAAGAGGGATTTTATCAAAAACTATCTAACGGCTATCGAAGGAAAATTGGATGGTATTCAGATGACCAAAACTTCCTTGAATTTTGCGACTTTAGAGCAAAGATTCTATTTCGTATCGTATTTGAAAGTTGTGTAAAAATACGAGATCCATGGACCTACGAAACGCGTAAACGTGATTGTATGGGGAAATATCCTGAACACCAATACTATTTGGATTACGTCAAGGAAATTACGCTTTTTGAACTCATTTACGTAAAGCTTTATCACACAAGATTCAGTGACATAGAATTTTAAAACGTAAAATTAGGGTGAATGTAACCAAACAAGTACTTAAAATTGCATTTTAGATAGAATAAAAGAAATGAGTACGTCATCAGTTTCTAAGTCAAGAATAGAAGTGGATGATGATTTATTGTCTTTTTTGAAACCATTTCTTAGTAAAGGACATGTTGAAACTTTCATTGACTGGTTTTATGACACACCTGACAAAGATCTTGCTTCAAAGAATATGAGATTACGTTGCCGAAAGTGGTATTCACTTGAAGAACACATTCCAAGCGATCGATGGTCTTTTCATCCGAAGCGATACAATTCCATCAAAGAAAACGAAGACCTTATGCATTTACCAGGGAGGTACCACCACGCTTACTGCGATGTGTACACCAAAAGATATCACCTTTTTGAGGGACTATACGTGGATTTTGTAGGCGATTTACCTTACGATAGCTTTCTAAATGGACAAGATGTAAAAGGTAGGATGATTTATGCGGTGTGTACGGTTAAACACTCTCTTCTCTCTCCTGAAGCAAAAGACTTTCTTCAAAAAATCCAAAAAGGTGATGGCGCTAAAAGTAAGAATGAAATTATGCTTGCATATTATCTTCTTGGACGATCTGTGTCACACTTAACCGATGAACAATTCCAGGAGTTTGATCATTATCTAGGTATGACTAATTTATGGAAAAACTTTCCAAGTCCTGATAATAGCGATGATGAGTTGTAAAACTTACATATCTGCCAAAATGTAACTAACATGATTTTGGAATTATGTTAGTTAATGCTGTGAAAGCTTTCGACTTGAACGAGGTACGTCGTATATTGAAAGATGATTTTGAACACGTAAACGATTTTACCATTCTGGTACAACCTGTGTGGAAGGAAACTATCTTTCATTTTCTTGCAAAATCGAGTAATCCAAAAGCTCCTGATATACTGGAGGTGTTGTTGAGTAGGAAAGAGATTGTCGTGTATTACCTCGACGAACTGGACTTATTTGGAAATTCACCGTTAAATTTGGCATGTACGAATTCTGCGCGAATGGCTAAAATGATCCTTGACGTTAGTGATTCTTATACGGATTGCGTATTTACTTTTGGTGAAGATCACGATCCTAATGCGAAATATACACCTCTTTCTCTGTTGATGATGTATACAGGAGTGTGTTCTAAGAGTGAATACGATCAAACGATCAATTTAATTAGGTACATTTTGGAGTATCCTAAAACAAAGATCAATCAAAAAATACTCGTGAATGTCCGTATGAGGTGGTATGTAAGGGATTATCTTTCTCTTGCGGTGGCTCTTGAAAATGCAGAACTCGTTACGATGATGTTAGATCGTAACATCAAGGTACGAACTGACAGACATTTTGTCGACGAAACAATAGATCTACACATAGATATCGCTGCTTTAAATGGTGATTTGAATATGTTAAGATTGCTTCTGAGAGAGAGGTTTTGGGTACTCTATCGTCTAATCGATAAGGATACCTTACTTCAATCGTGTAACAATATAGAGGTGTTCAAGTTTCTATTTACCATATACGTTACGCTTAAAAGCAAGACGACGATCAGTCCAAAAATTTTTGGGAGTATAGGATCCTTCAAATTCGCGTATGACGCATATCCATCCAAAATTAGGAATTTGTTAACTCCTTTTAGTGAACTTACACGCGACCTTCCAACACTCTTTGATATGTTGGAAGCCAAGTTATATATAGAACACATACACAAAGAATTTAACATCGGATATTAAAGTATTTCAAGTTCAATGGGAAATCAGAATTCAAACTACAAGAAGTGCTCTACACTATCAGTGCCGCTATTAAACTTGAAAGCGGCTACCAATGAAGACATAGCAGTATGGCTGCAGCTACATTTTCAGATTGATGATCATTCTAATGCCAAGGAGATAATAAAAAATCTACGTGACCCCAATTTTATTCTGAAAGCCAAGTCCTTCAGTAAAGATAACGATCAAAACTATTTCCTTCATCTTACCTTTTACGATACGAACTTCTACGTAGTTCGACGTAGGACATGTAAACTCATAGAAAAATAAGAGAGTACGTAAAAATAGATGAGAAAATTATGACATGTACCAAATAAAGTTGTAAATGCCTCCAAGAAAAAGTATAGTTTTGCCACCTGTGCCTTCTTTGGTTGAGAATGGAGAGTACATGTTTAATATGTACATGTACACTAAACCTCAACTAAGAGAGCTGCTCCGCCAAAAAGAGATTTCTACATCAGGAACCAAAGATGAGCTAGTTGAAAGGTTACTAAGCGCCATGACTGAATTGGAGATGTATCGTATGTTAAAAGGGAATTGTCATCACGCTCTAAAGGCTGAAGGACGTGGCGGGTTTGAAACTAAATTAAGAGGAGGTAAATTTCAAAGTCATGCTTCTATAGTTGGCAGTAAAAAGAGAGGTGTGGGTATAGATGCAAGGTCAAACAGATACAACACTCCTATTACAGACAAAGAAAAATTCGTCAGAGGATGCGAACCTGCACGAAAGAAGATGGAATCGAAAGTAGTAGAAATACGGAGAGTAGAGTTGGAACGACGTGAAGATTCTGAGTTACGACGTAAGCATTTAGAATCTGAACAAAGAAATGCAGAGTTGAAACGACGCGAAGATTCTGAGTTACGTCGTAAGAATTTAGAATCTGAGATAAGACGGGCTGAATCCGAAAGGCGTAAACACGAAGAAGATGTAAGAAGGAGAAATGCTAGAATGGTATCTACTGATACACTTGATATAGGTAGTATACTTGCAGAAAAAAAGAGGGTAGAAG
>Ga0172372_10007552_pt1 | contig 14572 bp, 11 predicted proteins | sample LakKiv5m_2_FD_114544 | JGI IMG/M metagenome (GOLD analysis project Ga0172372, IMG submission 114544) | Freshwater microbial communities from Kabuno Bay, South-Kivu, Congo - kab_092012_9.5m | ecosystem: Environmental > Aquatic > Freshwater > Lake | place: Democratic Republic of the Congo...
ACCAAAGCCAGCGAACCGCAGCGCTAAATGAAAAAGGAATCCCTACAAAAACAGAAGCAGAAGCAGAAGCAGAAGCAGAGGCAGAAGCAGAAGCAGAAGCAGAAGCAGAAAAAGAAAAAGAAAAAGAAACAGAAAAAGAAAAAGAAAAAGAAAAAGAAACAGAAACAGAAACAGAAACAGCGCGAGAAGCAGGCTTGATGAATGATGTTTTGGAACATCCCAGAGTCAGTGAGTGGCGATACCGTGAAGCCATGACTCTTGATGCAGCCCGCGCGGATGCAGTCACAAAGCGCCATGCCAGTGGTATGCAGACGGCTCGAGAAAATCTTGCGCAGCTACTCGATGTTGGCAGTTTGCGTGAGATCGGGTCTTTGGTAGTCGCTGCCCAGCGCAAGCGACGCAGTCTTGAAGATCTCATTCAAAACACGCCTGCCGACGGGGTAATTACGGGCATTGGAACAATTCATAGCGATCGATTTCCAAAACATTGTCATGTCGCTGTTATTGCATACGATTACACGGTACTCGCCGGGACGCAGGGAAAGCTCAATCACGATAAGCAAGATCGCCTTATTGATATATGTTGTAGATCTAATATTCCATTGGTTTTGCTTGCTGAAGGCGGCGGAGGAAGACCAGGAGATGTAGATGTTATTACCGCAGGATCGCTTCATATCAAGACCTTTTCGCGGTTTGCAAGTCTGAGTGGCAGAGTACCTCTCGTCGGTGTCGTTGCCGGAAGATGCTTTGCGGGTAACGCGGTACTCCTTGGTTGCTGCGACGTCATCATCGCGACTCGCCAAAGCAATATTGGTATGGCTGGGCCAGCGATGATCGAAGGCGGGGGATTGGGGCGTTTTTCGCCCGAGGCTATCGGACCAAGCGATGTTCAGCAGGCAAATGGTGTGATCGACGTCATCGCCAATGACGAACGTGACGCGATTTCCTTGGCTAAGCGCTATCTCAGTTATTTCCAAGGCATCGATAAACATTGGCATTGCCCGAATCCGCAGGGACTCGCAAGTGCCCTGCCTCTTGACCGCTTGCGGGTCTACGACATGCATCGAGTTATCGAAGGATTAGTCGATGTCGACAGTAGCCTTGAGTTAAGGCCCAATTTTGCGCCAAACATCATCACGATGCTTGCCCGAATTGAAGGTCGGCCCTTCGGCCTGTTAGCAAATAATCCAATGAAGCTTGGCGGTGCGATCGACGCAAATGCTGCAGACAAAGCGGCAAGATTTGTTCAGTTATGCAGTGCACACGGGTTAGCGATCGTTTCACTCATTGATACGCCCGGTAACATGGTGGGTCCCCAGGCTGAGGAGCAGGCTTTAGTACGCCATTGTTGCCGGCTTTTTCTTGCTGGCGCAAAGGTCAGGGTTCCTTGGATTTCATTGGTTATCCGGAAAGCCTATGGCTTGGGTGCAATGGCAATGGCAGCAGGTAGCCTCCACGACAGCCTTCTTTCGATTGCCTGGCCTCAGGCTGAGTTTGGCGGCATGGGGCTTGAAGGAGCAGTGAGGCTTGGGTTTAAGAAGGAGCTTGAGGCGATTCAGGATGAAGGTGAACGAGACTTGCTATTCCAAGCTCGCCTCAATGAGTTGATGGAACATGGCAAAGCGGTTTCTGCGGCTATGCTGTTTGAGATTGATGCGGTGATTGACCCTGTAAAGTCACGAGCGTGGCTGATAAGTGCTTTGGAAATTGCCTTAACAAATAGCCAGCTTAGCGCCAAGCCTAGCTGGGTCATCGACCGGGAGGGCCCAAATGGTCGGTTTGTGGATGCGTGGTGAGGCGGCAGGATGAGTCGATGAGGCGGCAGGATGAGTCGGTAAGGCGGCACGATGAGTCGATGAGGCCGCTCGATGGGCAATGCGTACGGTCAGATTGATTGGTGAGCTCGGCCCAATGAATCCTGGGCGCTCGCTTAGGCATCCAATGGCAAGTCGGGAGGATCAGCAATCACTCGCGAAAAGGAAGCCCAAAAGGCAATCGATGATGAGCAGTGATGACCCATCAGTGGCGTGCTAGAGTGAAGTGAAGTCATGATGAAGTGTTGAATCTTAAAAACCAATGAAACCAACCAGCGAATCTTTCCCTGCTGAGCATCAGTCGACGATGATCGATCACCAGGTTCCCAAGCAATCGGCACTCGCCGGCATGAAGGTGCTTGACTTATCCAGGGTTCTTGCCGGACCACTTTGCGCCCAAATACTTGGTGACCTTGGCGCAGAGGTCTTAAAGGTCGAATCGCCTGTAGGCGATGAAACCCGCAAGCTTGGCAAAAAAGGGGTCGAAGGCAGCGCACCCTACTTTATGGGCCTTAATCGCAACAAGCGAAATATCGTTCTCGATTTTGAAAAGCCTGAAGACCGTGCACATTTAGATGCCCTAATCCTCGAATCCGACGTTGTCATTGAAAATTTCTTACAGGGTGCGATGGCCCGATGGGGTTTTGACTATGAGAGCGTACTTGCTCCTCGTCAACCTCAATTGATCTACGCGAATATCTCGGGATTTGGTTGGTCGGGTCCACTTAGCGGACTCCCAGGCTATGACGCGGTGGCTCAAGCGCTAAGTGGTCTTATGTCGATTAACGGCCACGATGAGACAGGGCCAACGCGAGTCGGTGTTCCAATTTGTGATATCACGACTGGTCTATATGCGTCCATCGGGATCCTAGCCGCCTGGTCGTACCGGCATGCGACAGGCCTTGGACAACGTGTTGATGCAAACCTATATGCCAGTGGTCTGAGCTTAATGCATCCCCATGCGGCAAATTGGTGGATGCAGTCCATTAACCCAGGCTTATCCGGCAATGCTCACCCCAACATTGCACCTTATGAAATATTCGAGATCGCCGGGGAGAGGATGTTTTTGGGTGTTGTCAACGACGGGCAGTTTGCGCGGCTTTGCCGCTTTCTGGGCTTGGATGCGATGGTTGACGATCCGCGTTTTCTCAACCCTTCTCAGCGCGTGTTGCATCGCGAAGTCCTTCATCAATTGATCAAAGATGCGATGACAGCGAGATGGCACCCACTTTTTTGGCGAGAGTTAATGCTAGCTGGTGTTCCTGCTGGAATGGTGCATTCCATCCCCCAAGCATTTTCCGCCGAACAGACCAAAGCCCTCGGCTTAGTACCTCGCGCCGGATTTTATGGCACGCCCTTCCCTGTTGCGCTTTCAAGAACACCCGGCAGCGAGCGAATTGCTGCACCATCACTTCCACACGCTAATCCTGAGAACAAAACATGAAATCCATCAATGACTTGATTACACCAATCGGGGACGGTTGTCAGCTGGCTATCGGCAAGGAAGAAACCGGTGCATCAATCGCTGCAACACTTGCATTGATTGCCAAGCGGGTTAGACGCCTTCATTTGATTTGCCTACCGGTATCTGGTTTACAAGCAGATTTGCTGATCGGCGCAGGTTGCGTTGACACGATTGAAACCTCGGCCGTAAGCCTTGGCGAAGCAGGACCCGCACCAAGATTCACTGCCGCAGTTCGAGAAGGTTCCATTCGATTGATCGATGGGACCTGTCCAGCGATTTACGCCGGGTTTCAAGCGAGTCAGAAGGGAATCCCCTTTATACCGTTAAGGGGCATCCTTGACAGCGACTTGATGAAGCATCGCGATAGTTGGAAAATGATCGACAACCCCTTCAACAGCGGCGATCGGATCGTTGCAGTTGAATCGATTCGTCCTGACGTTGCCCTCTTTCATGCGCAGGCCTCAGATCGCAACGGTAATGTATTCGTCGGACGGGACAGAGACGGCGTTTTGCTCGCTCACGCCTCAAAGACAGCACTTATAACGGTCGAAGAATGTATCGATGAGGACTTTATTCAAGATCCGATTCGATCTGGCTCGAGCTTACCAGCGCTGTACGTAGGTGGCGTTTGCGTTGTCCCAGGCAGCGCCAGGCCGCTTTCGTTTACCGGTAAACACGGCGCTGATACCCAATGGTTGCTTCGCTACGCCAAGGCGGCGCGCTCTGAGTCTGGCTTTTACCAGATGCTCGACGAACTGATGGGGCTACACGGATTCGAATCGATAAGCGGTCATGCCTTGTGCGCTTGATTCCCACGGGGTTGACAGTGACTCTGAGTTAGGGCTGAACCTGACTTGAGGCTGAACCTGAGTTGAGGCTGAACCTGAGTTGAGGCTGAAATAATGCAGAACGATCAAAAAATTTCGGATAAGCATGAATCGAGAGCACTGGCAGTAAGTAATCAACAATCGAACGATTCCCCGAGCCTTGAGACCGTGTCAAAGTCTGGACCAACAAGAGAAAACGAATCAACCATCCTTCCTGTTGAACGCTTAATCGATGTCATTGCTCGGCTCTTAGCCGGCGTACGTCACGTCGCTGTCGGTGCCTCATCACCCATTCCGGGAAGCGGCGCGTTGCTTGCTCGCGCATTGAGCGAGCGTATCCCGCTTGAACAACTTACCCGAGTTTCGATTCTTGGATCTAAACAGCATAACGCTTTCACCAACGGTGGGGTTGAACTTTTCGATATGGCGGCAACCGGCAGGATCGATGCATTTTTTCTTGGCGGCGGTCAGATTGACGGAGAAGGCAACATCAATCTCATTGGGACAGGAAGCTATCCAAAAAGCGAAGTTCGCTGGCCAGGGTCATTCGGCTCGGCTTACCTCTACCATCTGGTTCCTCGCGTTATTTTATTTCGGGAGGAACACAGCAGGCGAGTTTTTGTACCGAAAGTTGATTTCATATCAGCGAGCAGCATCAAACGACAGGCTGATTATCGGCCAGGCGGACCTGTTGCTCTGCTCACGGGACTTTGCCTTTTTCGCTTTGATACGCCGCGCCGCCGGTTCATCTTGCAGCAAATCCATCCAGGACATCAACTTGAGGAGGTACGCGATCATACCGGCTTCGATTTTGATCTTGCTGATGATCTTGTGCCCACGCCAGATCCCACGGAAGAGCGCTTAGCCTTGATCCGCAATCGCGTTCGACATGAAATCGCGGAAACTTACCCCCACTTCGCCAACCAACTTTCGCCATAGACATTATGACAAACCGCATTGGCATTGCTTTAATTGGAACCGGTGGCACGATTGCAGGTAGCGCGACCTCTCGGACAAGTTCAACCCACTACACGCCGGCAAGCGTCGGCGTTGAGGCAATTGTCGCATCGATTCCTGAATTATTAGAACGTTATCACTTAAAGACCACGCAGGCCTTTCAATTAGGCAGTTATGACCTTACGCCTGCGCACTGGCTGGGTCTTTTGCATCACGTCGAGCAGGCCTTAGCTGATCCGGATATTTGTGCAGCAGTCATCACCCATGGGACTGACACGCTCGAAGAAACAGCGACGTTTTTACACCTTGCCGTTCAATCACACAAGCCCGTGATTGTTATTGGTGCAATGCGACCAGCAACTGCTTATTCGGCAGATGGCCCCGCTAACGTGATCAACGCGTGCACGGTAGGCGCACATCCTGGAGCGAAAGGCCGTGGGACCATGGTTCTGATGAACGGACGTATCCATAGCGCCTTGCTCGTCAGCAAGCGCCACGTAAGCAGTATTGAAGCCTTCGATAGTGGCTTTGAAGGAGCCTTAGGTGAGGTAGCCGACGGTACCGTAAGATGGTTTCGGCCGGCACACAGGATAAAGCCACTGGCGCTACCCGAGGGTTGCGAATTACCACGGGTTGACCTCATCAGTGCTTATGCGGGTGCCGACGATGTTGCAATCAAAGCTTTCATCGGTGCAGGAGCGAGAGCAATCATCCATGCTGGGCTAGGTAATGGCAACGCACCGCCAGGTGCAAGAGAAACACTCAAGAGACTTGGCGACCACCATGTTTGGCTTGGTCGCTGTAGTCGTTGGATACCTGGGTCAATCACGCGTAACAGTGGTATGTTCAACGACGACGAACTCGGCATCATTACAGCAACTGGTCTTCAGGCCCATAAGTTGAGAATTGCTATAATGATTGCGATAGCAAGTGGTCTTGATCGATCCGCTTGTCAGTGCTGGATTGACAGTTTTTGGGGCTAATCTCATGGGACGTAAAACGTTGCTGAAACAGGCGATTGGGCTACTTTTCGCTGCGCTTTTTCACTCACTCGGTTTTGCACAAGGCTTTCGCGAGGCCCCGCGTGCACCCGCAGCAGGTGCTATCTCACCGATTCAGTCTCCCAATAGCGGCCCTCGCGCGATGGAAGCACAGTCAGCGGGTGCCGCAAGTAATGTTGCCTCGACCGCGCAGGCGCCATCTGGTCCAGTTAAGGCACCCTCGGCCGACATGTCCATTGAAGAGATGATCAAGGCACTTTCAAGCGGTTCAGCTCAACCTGCGTCAGGTGCATCGACGGCAGGTACACCGGGTGCAAGCAAATCCGCGCCAGGTGCCGCTAATAGTCCTGGGGCTGCATCCGCCGTGTTGCAGGATCCAGGGAAATCGGCGCAAAACCCTCAAAGCCCCAATACGTTGAGCGGCGGCGCGGCGATGGTAGACCTGACGATTCAATTCGCATTCGACTCAGCGACAATTCTGGACGAAAGTAAATCATTACTTGATCGCTTAGGAAAAGCCTTGAATGCGCCCCAATTACAGAGCTTACGTTTCGTGGTTGAAGGTCATACCGACGGTGTTGGCAATAAACAATACAACGATCAGCTTTCTGCAAGAAGAGCTCAATCCGTCGTTGATTATTTAACGAATAACGGCGTGAGTGCCACTCGACTTCGAAGCACCGGCAAAGGTTTCGCGGAGTTACTCTACCCCCAAGATCCTAAGGCTGCGGCCAACAGGAGAGTACGAATTAAAGTCGGTGTTTAATCGGTGTCTCAAAATAAATAACGTTTAGTGCATCCTACCGTGCATATGCTGCTGGGAGAGTCATTTTAAGGCGCGGACTGTGGAACGGGTCCCCTGTGCCATAAGGATTTGTCAAGACCTGCGGTGAGCCGACGCCAGTCATTGGTCCGACATCCCATCGAAAGGGATTTGCTGCTGCGTCAAACCAGTCGCGGCGCATCTGAAATCCGGTCATGACGGGTGGCCGCCAAACCTGATCGAAATTCAGCGCACTGTGTTGCTGAAAAGGATAACGATAGCCGTCCATGCCTCTGGAGCAATATCGGTCATTTGGACATATTTGGCCAAGGGCCGCGCCCGCCAAGCTCGCGGCGATCAAAGCCGAGGCAAGACGAATCAGCCTCGTCTCAATCTTCATCATGCTTGATCCAAAAGCGTGGCTATCCATCTTGAGGTTTGAGCATCAGAGTGCTCAGTTCGCATTGACATATGCATCTCGATTTCGACAGCGAGCTCTTTGCCGAGCTCGACGCCCCATTGATCAAACGAGTTAACTCGCCATAGGAACCCGGCTACAGCAACGCGATGCTCGTAGAGCGCGATCAGCGCGCCAAGCGCACGCGCATCAAGTCGTTGCAGCGAGATGATGGTGCTTGGGCGCCCGCCCTGGAAAACCCGATGCGCGGCTATTTGTTCTTGGGTCCAGGCAGGATTTGCCGATCTCACTTTTTCTCGCTTTGCCTCGTCAAAGGTTTTCCCTTTTAACAAGGCAAACGACTGCGCAAGGGCATTGGACAGCAATTTGCGATGAGCATCCAGATCTTGATGCTCAGGTTTTGCAACCAACACAAACTCAACAGGCGTAGGCTCAGTGCCTTGATGTAACCACTGAAAAAATGAATGCTGTGCGTTCGTACCAGGCTCTCCCCACACAAGCGCTGCACTTGGATAAGCTAGGGGGACGCCATGCTGGTCCACTGACTTACCGTTACTTTCCATTTCGAGTTGCTGCAAATAAGCAGGAAAACGCGAGAGTCGAACATCATAGGGAACCACGCAGCGCGAGTGATAGCACATCGCATGACGATTCCAGATATCGAGCAAACCAAGTTGCCAGGGCAGATTTTCAAGCGGTTCAGCCTTTAGCCAGTGCTGATCCATCTCCCATGCGCCGTCAAGTAGCTGCCTGAATGCATCAGCGCCAATTGCAGCAGCTGCACTCAATCCGATTGGTGACCAAAGTGAGTAGCGTCCTCCCACCCATTCGGGAAAGGCGTAATAGCGGTTAATGCCAAAGTCGCTCGCAGCTTTAGGGTTTGACGTGATCGCAATGCAGCGTGCTGAAAATAATCCCGATGATGTTGCTTCCATCCAGGACCTCAGGCGAGCAGCATTAACAAGCGTTTCAGGCGTTGTAAATGATTTGGAACAAAGAACGATCTGTACCTCAGAAGGGTCTAAATCAGCGATCACTGCTTCAAGTTCGTGGATGTCGCCGTTGCCAGCAAAGTGAACGACTGGCCCCCTTGCTCGGTTCTGCAGATCGGCGCGTGCTAAGGCCTGAACAATGAGACGCGGACCGAGATCAGAGCCACCGATTCCGACGTGAATCAGATGCTTAATCTTTGGGTCCCTACGAATTCGCTCGGCCTCATCGAGAAAGCTGCGCCGTATCGACGCAACTTCCGCAAGATCCATCGAGTGAAGCAGTGCATCCGGCGCTCTAAGCAGGCTGTGGCGGGCGGCCCTTGCCTCGCTCAAGTTGACCAACCCCCCGGCAAACTGATCGTCGCGAAACCGTTCAAGTCCCTGCGCGATTGACCATGCGGTCAAATCGACTCTAAGCGGCAGGTCCCATGCCTGTCGCGTTGCATCGACCGTAATTCCCGCAGCCTTTTGGAAAAAGCATTGCTCAGGCCTGTCTGTCAAGGCTGCAGTCACCCAAGCCCCCGCGTCAATGAGCCTTGTTGCATGGGTTTGTAGCAGGTGTCCAAATCGCTTGGCCACTTCTGACTGAGCGTCATCGAGCGGCCAAAGCCCCAGCGCCTGCTGTTTTAAGGAAGATTTTCGATTCATAAGCATTGGTTTGGACATAACCCGGAGCAGACCGATAAACTGCAAGGCAAATGTACACCAAGGCTTTCGCACTGAGAGGAAAACAATGAACGCACCGGAGAAAGTTTCGCAAAGCATCCTCGAGCAAATCGAGCAAGACCATGAGGAAATGACGACATGGCGACGTGATATTCACGCGAACCCAGAGCTCGGTTTCGAGGAAACAAGAACCTCCGACCTGGTCGCAAGACGACTTGAATCATGGGGTATCGAGGTTCATCGTGGCATTGGTAAGACTGGCCTAGTCGGTGTACTCAAAGCCGGTCATTCCGATCGAAAAATCGGTTTACGCGCCGACATGGACGCTTTACCGGTCTTGGAACTGAACAATTTTGCGCACTGCTCACGTCGTAAAGGCTTAATGCATGCATGTGGTCATGATGGTCACACGACCATGCTGCTTGGTGCAGCCAAGCATTTAGCTGCAACCAAGCGCTTTGACGGAACAGTGCATTTTATCTTTCAACCTGCCGAAGAAGGCCTTGGCGGTGCGCTTGCAATGATTCAAGACGGCTTATTCGAGCGATTTCCATGCGACAGCATTTTTGGCATGCACAACAGGCCCAAGCTGCCGGTAGGACACTTCAATGTGAAAGCTGGCCCGATGATGGCTAGCGCAGCATCTTGGGATATTCACATTCAGGGCTACGGCTCGCATGGCGCGAGACCAGAGTCAAGCGTTGACCCCATCTTGATCGGTGCTCAGATTGTCTCAAACCTTCAAGCGATTGTTTCGAGAAATGTTCGACCGGTCGAAACAGCTGTTGTTTCAGTTTGCCAGTTTCATTCAGGCGACGCTTATAACGTCATTCCTCAAACTGCAAGACTGGCAGGTACTGCCCGAGCATTTTCTGGCGAGATCATGAGTCTTATAGAAAACAACATGAAACGTATTGCTAGCGGCGTAGCAGCAGCACATGGAGCAAGTGTTGATGTAGATTTTCGTAATATTTTCTCGCCTGTTATCAATAATCATGAAGAAGCTGATTTTGCGGCATCAGTTTGTGCAGAACTAGTAGGTAATGACCGTGTACACCGAGATCCGCCGCTGGCAATGGGTTCAGAAGACTTCGCTTTTATGTTGCAAAAAGTGCCCGGTTGTTACATCAACATTGGTAACGGTGATCAAGAAGGTGCTTGCGAGGTCCACAACCCATCCTATGACTTTAATGATGCTGCCTTACCTCTTGGGGCAGCGTTTTTCGTTCGCGCGGTCGAGCGCAAACTTAGCCTAGCGACAAAGGCCATCTAAATGCGGCTTCCTAGTTACGTCTACAAGCAGCTTGGATTTACCCATGAGCAATTCGAAGAGGCAATGTTGCTCGTACAACAACTTGGTTCGAATCAAGCTGCAGATCAAGCCATGGCCCTAGCCCCTGGAACCGTGGCAAAGTGGGCAAAGGAATGGATCAAGGCTCAGCGCGAGTTAGCCTTACAGGCAGACAAAGATGATCCTGAGGCCCTTGACATTGAGGTCAATGCCGTTAACGATCATGCTGAAAACCGTGCAAGCCGTGCCCATACCCGCGTAAGTAGGCGAGCTGCCTTTGCAGGTAAAGGCCGTTCAGACGCAAATGCTGATGAGGCGGACTTTGAGGAAGCAGAGGCGGCACTGCAAGCATTCCGCCGAGGCGCGGAATTTCGTAGTTCTAGGGGCGTACATTCACAAGTTCACATTCAGAGCGATCTTCAACGGGAAGACAGCGAAGCACCGCAACAAAGGCAGCTTGCCCTTGCTCGATTAGAAGAAGTCGCCCAGGGTTTGCGAAAACTCTCTGAAGTTTCAGAACGAGCAGCGCTGACCCAGTCAAAAGCATCGGCCGATGACGAAATTAAAGCGATGCTGAAGCTTGCGACAACCATGATGGAGTTCATGCGCAAGCAGCAAGACAGCAATCAGGAGCAGCTACAGTCGGTTCAAGGTCGTCTTAAGCGTATCGAAGAGTTTCAGCAACAAAATGCATCTCGCACTGATCCAAGCATCGCAGTCATCACACAGCTTGAAGAACTTGCCCGGTCGCTTGACGAATTGAGCACCGAAGAGCAAATCATTCAAATTCAGGATGATGTCGCAGATCTTCGGGACTTGATCGACGAAACCCTTAGGCTTGCACCCAGGCTGCAGGAAATTGCGCGCGAACTCTTTAGAAGCGAACTCCACGATCACTCACGACTGCTTGGCGAACAATTAGCCACCCTTTTGCGGCAACATGCCGATGCCATGATTGAGTCAGATGCGAGGATGCCCGGGGCAATCGCTGACTTACTCATGAGTGACTGGGATCCAAGCTTTGCCGGCTTACGCGAGGCCATCGAGCACAGCCTTAGACAGCAAGCATCCTCGTTTTCGAACCTTCGAAATGAACTTGACAAAAAAGATCAGGAGCTAAGGCACAGTATCGAGCGTCGTGATCAATCACTAAGAAGTTGGCTTGAACAGCAGGCACACAGTCGAAACCAATACAGCCAGCAGTTACAGCGCGAGCAACAGGGTCAACTCAGAGAGATCGTTGGCGGCATTACCAGTGTCAGTGGTCAGGTCGACGGGCTAAGACGCCTGGTCGATGACTATGGCAGCGTGTCAGCACATGCCGAACAAATTCACCGCCTCCATCAGGAAATTGCACGTCTACAAAGAGTCGTTGAGCAACTGCAAGAAAAGTCTAGCCTTCGAATCATGCTTTGATAAGTAACTTTGATAAGTAACTTTGATGAGTAAAGGGTATCTGGCAATCAACGCATTTGATATGTGTTGCATCGGTCACATCCAACAAGGTTTATGGCGCCATCCGAGAGATCGTTCAAAAAGTTTTGAACATCTGGCTTATTGGACCGACTATGCGCATCGACTCGAGCGAGGTCTGTTTGACGGCCTCTTTCTTGCAGACGTGTTGGGCATTTATGACGTCTACCGTGGGAGCGCCGATCCTGCGATTGAGGGGGCGGTACAGTTCCCTGTCAACGATCCCTTGCTCATTGTCCCGGCCATGGCGCTTGTGACCAGTAACTTAGCCTTCGGCGTGACGGTCAATCTAAGTTATGAATCGCCTTATCTATTCGCCCGCAGAATGTCAACGCTCGACCATCTCACCCAAGGAAGAATCGGATGGAATATTGTAACGGGCTATCTCGATAGCGCTGCCAGGGCACAGGGCTTTGAACAGCAAATGCAGCACGACGATCGATATGATTTGGCAGACGAGTTCATGACCGTGGTCTATCAACTTTGGGAACATTCCTGGAGCGACGACGCCATCATCCCACCGCTAAATCAACATGCGTTTGCCGATCCGAACAAGGTACGCGCAATCAATCACCAAGGCAAACAATACAAACTAGATGCACGCCATATGTGCGCACCGTCAATCCAGCGAACTCCCTTACTGTATCAGGCTGGCGCCTCGTCTCGCGGTCAGGCCTTTGCAGGTAAGCATGCCGAATGTGTTTTCTTGAACGGTCAGTCCTTCGAGTCAATCACCGCACTGAGTCGATCACTGAGAGCCCAGGCTCTTGCCCACGGACGAAAAGCAGACGATATTAAGGTCTTCGTCGGCGCGAGTATGATTGCTGCAAAGACTGATGCAGAGGCTCAGGACCTTTACGAAGAATATAAACATTATGTTGATACAGAAGCGGCCCTTGTGCACGCCTCAGCGTCCCTAGGTGTTGACTTATCCAAGGTTGATTTGGATGCGCCAGTTGACCCAAGTCAGCTTAAGCGAGAGGCGATTCAGTCCAATTCGGAAGCCATGGTTAGACAACACGGTAAGCAATGGACCAAGGGCGATTTAATCAGGCAGATGGTACTCGGTAGTCGTCAAACACCCATCGTTGGCTCTGGTTCTAGACTTGCCGATTATCTTGTCGCCATGCAATCGGCGTGCAACATTGACGGCATTAATCTTTCGCGCACCGTAGTGCCCGAATGCTTCGATGACTTTATCGACTATGTCATTCCAGAGCTACAAAGCCGGGGCGCATTCAAAACCCAGTACCAAGAGGGATCGATTCGTCGCAAACTATTCGGTTCAGACCGCCTTCCGGCAAGCCATCCAGCGCGCGCTGAAAATTTGGGCTTCCGGCAATGAATCGAGCTTGACATGGCCGAAATCGAGCCTGAGTTGAGATATCGCTACGAGCCAGCGCCTTACCTCAGTGACTAACGAGCAGCAAACTTCATACCGCTAGTCGTTAGAGCAAAAGCTCGATCACAACCAAGCCTAACTCATCGCTGGACTTGATTAACGGTGTAGCTTCGATCGTTAGTCTTCCGTTGGCCCATTCAACCCAGTAGTAGTCATCAACCCCTTGTAGCAAATAGCCCTTAACGCGTTCCAAGCGGCTCTTCCCTTGCGATTCCCGTTCGGGATCTTGATTGCTATGCTGCCATTGCATAAAACGCTGCTTTAAGGCATCAAGTGAACTGACATTGCGTTGTTCAACCATAAAGCTTCGCCACTTTGGCTTGGGGTTCGACAATTCATGTTGATGATAGCGGTGCTTGTTTAAACTAAGCTCAATGACACGTTTGCTTGCGAGCAAGCGCTTAAGCCTTTTCCCAATTAAGTCGAGAAATACGGTTTCAGCTGCATCACCAGCAATTAGATCGGCATGGGTCCCAAGCCAAGCATCGGCCTGCTGCAGCTGCAAGCGCACGGTGTCGCCGATGTATTGATCATCTAACTGTTGTTCGATACGCAGCAAATGGATTAAGGCAGTCGTCTTAATCACTGCATCTGGCATACAAAGCCTGACCGTGCCCTTGACCGCTCCGGGTAGCGCAACGCCGCTGCATTCGATCATTAGCCGGTCAAACTCCGCGGACCTCGCCAACACGGTTTGCAATCCTTCGACAAGATCGCTACCGAAAGTACAACAAATACAGCCGCCCGCAATGTCAATCATTTGCCCTTGCTGGGCTACAATCCTCTGTCGGTCGATATTAATTTCACCAAAGTCGTTGACAAGGATTGCCAGACGTTGCCTTGATCCTGAATGCCACAGGTCATCTGCATGAGAAAGGATTCGGTTTATATAGCTCGTCTTGCCGGCGCCGAGATAGCCGGCGAGAATGTCAACAATCATCAGGCTGAAGCAAAGACGCGACCAGCTTGGACTGTTGCGCAGACACCTAGCTGGTTTAAGTCCTTGGCGGGTATTTCATAAGGATCCTGATCCAGGACTACGAAATCTGCATGCTTGCCAACAGCAATAGAGCCGACCTCCTGATCCAGGTGAAGCGTTTGCGCTGCCCCAAGCGTAATTGCATATAGTGCTTCATCAACGCCAATACATTCGGTTTGACCTAAAACGATACCGCTTGCGGTCAATCGATTGACCGCTGCCCAAGCAGTGAACAATGGACCCAGAGGTGTTACCGGTGCATCGGAGTGAATCCCCATCATAAGTCCTGCACGAAGGGCGCTTGCACAAGCATTCATACGCGCTGCACGGTGAGGCCCTAGGGTAATCGAGCGATGTTGGTCCCCCCAGTAGAAATGATGATTGGGAAACAAATTCACCGCCATTCCTAAAGCTTTCATTTTCCTGAACTGAGCCTCATCGCCCATCTGACAGTGTTGGAGAACGAAGCGGTGATCTGACGCTGCCTGCTTACGAAGCGCCTGCTCAAGGCAACGAAGCGCAAG